>Ga0136555_1000076_pt1 | contig 36656 bp, 45 predicted proteins | sample AntRauTorckE5432_FD_104927 | JGI IMG/M metagenome (GOLD analysis project Ga0136555, IMG submission 104927) | Saline lake microbial communities from Rauer Islands, Antarctica - Metagenome Torckler E5 #432 | ecosystem: Environmental > Aquatic > Non-marine Saline and Alkaline > Saline | place...
AAATATAACTTTCAATGTTGACGTTGATGAAGCTGGAATTTATTCAGCAGACTTTATTCTTAATGTAGATCAGTTTGGTTTTGCAGCGCCCGGAATAGTTAATAAAGAAGTACAAATTAAATTTTCAACAACTCTTTAATCTAAATATATGGAAAGAACATTAATAAAAAATCTTAAAGATCAAATAAATTCAGAAGTATTAATCAAAGGCTGGGTAGATGTTAGAAGAGACCACGGAAAGCTTATTTTTATTGACTTAAGAGATGCTACAGGACTAGTTCAAATGGTAGCACTCCCAAATAATGAAGGGGTTGTTGAATCTGCAAGCAAGGTTCGCTCAGAGTATGTGATAGAGGTTAAAGGGAAAGTAAATGCACGACCTGAAAAAATGGTTAAAGAAGGTGTATTGAATGGGGAATTAGAAATAGAAATTTTAGAACTTAATGTTTTAAGCGAAGCTCATGAACTACCTTTTGATTCTGAAACTGACTTGAATATGGATACTAAATTAGATTATAGGCCACTAACTCTTCGATCAAAGAAAGATCGAGCTATTTTTAAAGTTCAAGCTGAGATTGTTAAGTCTTTTAGAAATTTCTTAGACAGTCAGAATTTTACAGAATTTCAAGCACCTAAACTAGTTGGAGGAGATGCCGAAGGTGGAGCCGAAGTTTTTAAAGTTGATTACTTTAAAAATCATGATGCTTACCTGGCAACTAGTCCTCAACTTTATAAACAAATATTAGCTGGAGTATATGAAAAAGTTTTTACTGTTGGAAATGTTTATAGAGCAGAAAAGCATTCAACATCAAGACATATTAATGAATATACTAGCCTAGACTTTGAATTAGGTTTTATCAAAGACCATACAGATGTTATGAAAGTTTTAAATGATCTATTAGTGAGCATGGTTGACGATTTAAAAACTAATGTGAGTACTGAATTTAAGTTATTAGAAGCAGAATTTCCAGAAACACCGAAAGAGTTTCCTTCGATGAAGCTTCGTGAAGTTCAAGAATTAATTAAAAAAGAAACTGGGGAAGATTCTACAAATGCTCCAGATTTAGAACCTGCTCAGGAAAGATGGCTTTGTGAATATGCTAAAAAAGAATTTAATTCTGACTTTATTTTTGTTACGCATTATCCTGTTGAAAAACGACCCATGTATACATATGAAGATGAGGAAGATAGAGGATTCACAAAAAGTTTCGATCTACTGTTTAATGGAATTGAGATCGTATCGGGAGGACAGCGTAATCATGATTACAACGTTTTAGTTCAAAAAATAAAAGACAAAGGACTTGATCCAGAATCATTTTCATTTTATTTACAAGCATTTAAGTATGGAATGCCAGCACATGGCGGAATCGGAATGGGGCTTGAGCGCTTAACTGCAAAATTCTTAGGATTAGATAATGTTAAAGAAGCAACTCTTTTCCCAAGAGATCTTAATAGAATCGATACACTTTTGTCTAAATAAAAAAACTGAAATACCCTTATGAATACAAAAACTCTTAAAAATTGTCCCAGCATAATAAATATTGAAGAACTTGATTTAAAAGATGTTGTAAAAAAGAAAACAGATAAGAAAATACAAAAATCCATAAGTGAGCGTCTTGATAGAGTAAAGATTCACAGAATTCTATATAAAGTAGGAAAACTCAAAGTAGTTGGCTTTATAGTCTTCCCAAAGAAAGGGAAAGATTTACCTTGTGTATTACATCTTCGTGGAGGAAGCAGAGATTTTGGTCAAATAACTGAAGAAAAGTTAGTCTATATGCATTCATTCCTTGCTGACAATGGCTATGTTGTTATCTCAACTCAATATCCAGGAGTAGACGGCGGGGACGGAAAAGATGATTGGGGAGGTTCAGATAGTATGGCAAGTATTAAGAAATTGAAAGATATTTTAAATTGGATTCCAAAAGCTGACACAAAAAGAATTGGTGTAATGGGCCACTCTCGAGGAGGGTCTATGGCGTATATGCTTCTAAGGGAGGTTAAGTGGCTTAAGGTTGCTGTTATTGGAGGAGCTTCAACAGATGAGTTTAAGGCAGCAAAGGAGAGAAAGGGGTGGAGAGAACATCAAATTAATGTGTATGGTAAATCAAAAGCAGAACAGTTAAAAAGATCGCCTATTAAGTGGGTGGATGATTTACCTAAAAAAGTTCCGATGTTAATTTGCCACGGTACTTCTGACTGGAGAGTATTAGCAGATCATTCGATTTTAATTTCTAAAGAACTTTACGACCATAAAATTCCTCACAGATTAATTATTTATGAAGGAGCAGATCATGGAATAACTGAATTCTGGAGACACTATCGAAGAGAAGTTTTAGACTGGTTTGATAAATATCTTGTAAAAGATAGTAAACTGCCTAATATGAAATTACATGGATTTTAATTATGAGCAACGAACAAGATTTCAAAATAAAAACAGAAGTTTTTGAAGGTCCTTTGGATTTACTACTTTCTTTAATTGAGAAAAGGAAACTTCTCATAAATGATATTTCTCTAGCAGAGGTAACAGACGAATTTATCATACATGTTAAAGAATTAGAGCACTTACCTCTAAATAAAACTACTAATTTTATTTTAATAGCTTCTACTCTACTTTTGATTAAATCAAAGTCGCTTCTTCCAACAATCGATCTTTCATCAGAAGAACAAGAAAGTATGGAAGATTTAGAGATTAGACTTAAGCTCTACAAAAGGTTTAAGGAACTTAGTGTGCATGTCGAAAATAAATTCGGAAAAGAAATCCTATTTCCAAGATTAGAAAAAAAGATTGTAGTAGAAACTTTCGCACCCAGTAAACAAATCAATTTACAAAACTTATATGCTTCGGCAATTAGTGCAATAAAAGCATTACCTAAAAAAGAAATTGTTCCCAAAGCTGTTCTTAAAAAAGTAATTAGTTTAGAAGAAATGATTACTAAGTTAACAAAAAGAATTCAATCAGGAATCAATATGAAGTTTAGTGAATTTGCTTCTACAAATAAAGACCCTAAACTTTCAGTCGGGCGAGAAGAAAGAGTAAATATTATCGTAGGGTTTCTGGCAATGCTTGAATTGGTCAAAGAAGGTATACTAAAAGCCAATCAAGAGAATCACTACTCTGAAATAGATATGGAAACAAAAGAAGTAACTACTCCAAGCTATTAATAAATATTATGCAACTACCACTAGAATCACAAATCGAAAGTATCTTATTTTTTAAAGGAGAGGCTATTTCTATTAAAAATTTATCCCAAACTCTTTTAGTAACAGAAGGAGAAATAAAAGATGCTGTAGAAAAACTAAAAGAGAGTCTGTCAAATAGGGGACTGGAGCTAATCATAAATGATAATTCTTTACTTCTAACTACTAGTTCGGAGATGTCAGAAATCATTGAAAAAATTTCTAAAGAAGAATTAATGAAAGACTTAAGTAAGGCTGCACTTGAAACATTGTCAATTGTGTTGTATCGTAGTCCTATAAAGAGAAGTGAGATTGATTATATACGAGGTGTAAATTCACAAACAATACTGCGCTCTCTTGCAATCAGAGGCCTAATTATAAAGAAACAAGATACCTTAGATGAGAGAACTTATATTTATAATCCGAGCACTGAATTACTTCAATTCTTGGGTATTGCACAAAAAGAGGATATGCCAGAATATTCAAAAGTAGAAGAGGAAATGAAAACTTTTCTACAACAAGAGCGAGGTGGGGACGGTGAAGTAAGTAATAATACCGAAAGTTAAAATAAAAATGATACAAGAGAAGCTTAAAAAACATAAAGAATTGATACTGACTAGCTTTTTAGTATTTGGTCCATTGCTCATATTGGCTGTTATTTTTCTTTCTGCCAATCATTCACTAAAAAAGAGTGCTTCTGTTGAACCAACCGAAGTGCTAGTTAAAATTAATCCATTTGACAGTGTTCAAATTATCGGACGTTCTGCTTATATAAAAAACTTAACGACAGGAGAAATTTTATATTCTAAAAACGAAAATCAAAAATTAGCATTAGCCTCTTTAACAAAACTAATGACAGTTTTGGCTGCTCAAGAAATTCTCGATGATCAAAAGACGATTACTATAAATGCTCGAGACCTCCGAACTGAAGGTGATACTGCCTTACTTTTAAACGAACAATTTAATCTTAAAGACTTGATAGATTTCACCTTGGTTGGATCATCAAATGATGGTGCTGCAGCATTAGCATTTTCTGCAGGATCAATTCTTAAAAAGCAGGCTCCTAAAAATATAGACGACACTGATTTATTTATTTCTTATATGAATATTCTGGCGCAAAAAATTGGTTTAGAAAATACCACTTTCTCTAATGAAACAGGCTTAGACACAAATGAAGAAGTGGCAAGTGCATATGGATCAGCAAAAGATGTTGCAAAGCTTTTTGAATATGTTCTAAAAAATGAACCTTCTCTTTTAGAGGCCACAAGCAAAGACCACGTTGGAATAATTTCTAAAAATGGCTTTAGTCACCAAATACAAAATACAAACGAAATAGTAAATTCTCTTCCAAATATTTTAGGATCAAAAACTGGATTTACCGATATTGCCGGAGGAAACCTATCCGTAATTATTGACCCGGGATTAAATAATCCAATTTCAATAACTGTTTTAGGATCAACTAAAGATGGAAGATTCCAAGATGTTACAAAATTAGCAGATACAACGCTCGAGTATTTACAAACATTTGAATAGAATCCTTCCATCTGCTATTCTTAATTAATCATGCTTATAGACATCGTTAAAACTCTCCTGCCAGCAACACTCTCATTTTTAGTTGGAATTGGAATAGCTCAATACATCACAGATTATTTATATAAAAATAAGATGTGGAAAAAGAAAGCCAAAGAAGTCGCAGTCGACGGACACGGAACTCCGATTTTTAATAAATTACATAAAGAAAAAGAAGTAGGGACCCCAAGAATGGGAGGATTGGTAATTTGGATATCTGCATTTTTAGTAGGTTCATTAATTTGGATTTTAGCCAGATTATTAAATATAGAAATTTTCGATAAAATAGAATTCATTAGCAGAAACCAAACATGGATTCCTTTTGCGACACTTTTGATTGGGGCACTGGTCGGACTTATTGACGACTTTTTGGAAGTAAGGGGTACCGGAGGGCACATTGCTGGAGGACTTTCTCTAAAAAAACGACTCTCCGTTGTTGGCTTAATAGGATTACTTATTGGATTCTGGTTTTTCTTAAAACTAGACGTTGTAACTTTGGGAATTCCATTTTTTGGAGAATTAACTATAGGATGGCTGATCGTTCCCCTCTATGCACTAATTTTAATGGCCACTTATTCTGGAGGAGTTATAGACGGAATCGACGGCCTGTCTGGGGGAGTCTTTGCATCTATGTTTAGTGCTTATGCGGTTATTGCATTTTCATTACAACAATTCGACTTAGCTGCTTTTGCAATGCTTATTGTGGGTGGACTATTGGCCTTTCTTTGGTTCAATATTCCTCCTGCTCGCTTTTATATGTCGGAAACAGGTTCTATGGCATTAACCTTAACATTGGGCGTTTTAGCCTTCATGACGGACTCTTTGGGAGGAGGAATTGGAATTCTAGTTTTACCAATTATCGCTTTTCCACTTTTAATAACTACACTGTCAGTTATCATACAAATTGCTTCAAAAAAATTAAGAAGTGGAAAGAAGGTCTTCCAAGTAGCGCCACTTCATCACCATTTCGAGGCAATTGGCTGGCCATCTTATAAAGTTGCAATGCGATACTGGATTATTTCCATAATCTTCTCAGCCATTGGTGTAATAGTTGCACTGATTGGATAAATTAAAAGCTGTTATAATACTTAGGACTATATGAAATCTGCTAAAAAAATCGATAGGGTTCTTTTAATTGTTGTCGGACTTTTGGTTTTTGGAGGATTCATTGTTTTTCTTTCTGCATCTTTAGGATTAACAGCTAAAAATTCTGCCACTTACTCATCGGTAGTTTTTAACCAACTGTTCTTTGGATTAATTTTAGGGGGAATTACAGCTTTTGTAGTTTCTAGAGTAGATTTCACTTTTTGGAAAAAAGTTTCTCTCTACTTATTTATAATCGCCATCATTCTAACACTATTAGTTTTTGTTCCCAATTTTGGATTTGAATCTGGGGGAGCAAAACGCTGGCTATCACTTGGACCACTATCATTTCAGCCAGCAGAATTTTTAAAGGTAGCGTTTGTTTTATATTTTGCAACTTGGCTTTCGGGAGTAAAAGATTATGTTCAGAAGTTTAAATTTGGACTACTTCCTTTAATCATAATTTTAAGTATTGTAGGTGTGGTTTTATTAAATCAACCTGATACCAGTACTTTTATAATGATTGTAGTCGCAGGATTTTCAATGTTTTTTGTTTCGGGAGGAAGGTGGCGACATATTTTATTATTAGTTCTAATTGGAATAATTGGACTGTCTGGGCTAATAGTTGCCAGACCATATGTAAAAGATCGAATTTTAACTTTCGTAAATCCTGCCGAAAATGCACTGACTTCTGGATATCAAATTCAACAGTCATTAATTGCCGTAGGTTCTGGATCAGTTTTTGGAAGAGGCTTCGGCCAAAGTATTCAAAAATTCAACTTTCTACCTGAACCCATAGGAGATTCTATATTTGCTGTTTTTGCTGAAGAATTTGGTTTTATTGGAGCTTTTGTTTTAATACTACTCTTCACTATATTTGCATTAAGAGGATTCAAAGTAGCTAGCAAGATAAAAGATCCTTTTGGTGGACTAGTACTAGTAGGCCTTGTTATAATGATTACTGTTCAATCATTTATGAACATCGGAGCGATGCTTGGAGTAATTCCTTTATCTGGCTTACCTTTACTTTTTGTAAGTCATGGAGGAACTGCATTATTTTTTACTCTATTTGCAATAGGAATTATTTTTAACATCTCACGACATCAAACAAATTAAATTATGAAAATTATTTTTACAGGAGGGGGAAGTGGTGGACATTTTTACCCAATCATTTCAGTTGTGCAAGGAATGAGAGATATCCTGAAGGAACAAAAAATAATAAAACCCAAAATGTATTTTTTGGCACCTCATCCTTATAACAAAGGACTACTTTTCGATAATGATATTATCTACAAAAAAGTTTTTGCTGGTAAAAAAAGATTATACAAATCACCATTAGCTATTTTTGATTATATAAAAACTGTAATAGGAATTATTAAAGCCATTTGGACTATCTTTTGGATTTATCCAGATATTATTTTTAGTAAAGGAGGATATGGAAGTTTTCCAGTTGTATTTGCTGGAAGAATCCTGCGTATCCCGGTTATGATTCATGAATCAGATAGCGAACTTGGAAGAGCTAATGTTTGGGCCAGTTCATTTGCAAAAAAAATTGCAGTATCATATCCAGACGCTGGTAAATCTTTACCTCAAGATAAGGTTGCTTGGACAGGAAGCCCTATTAGGGAAGATATCAGACAAAAAGTAACTGAGGGAGCTCATGAATTTTTAGATTTTGAAAAAGACACACCGACAATATTTATAATGGGAGGCTCTCAAGGAGCTAAAGTAATTAACGATGCAATTCTTGACAGTCTAGAGCTGTTGGTTGAAAAATATCAAATAGTTCATCAAACAGGGAAGAATAATTTTGAAGAAGTAACTCGTACAGCCGACTTAATTTTAAATACTTCTCCCTATCGTGCTAGATATAAACCTTACGACTACATGAATGATTTAGGAATTAGAATGTCTGCTGGAGCCGCTGATATTATAATTAGTCGAGCAGGATCTACAATATTTGAAATTGCTAATTGGGGAGTTCCAAGTATTATTATTCCAATTACTGAATCGGCAAACAACCATCAACATAAAAATGCTTTCAATTATGCACGTAGTGGGGGAGCCATAGTTATAGAAGAAAACAATTTAAATTCTGAAATTTTATTGTCTGAAATTGACAGAATCCTAACAGATCAAAATAGGGTTGAGAGAATGGAAACAGGGGCAAAGAGTTTTGCAAAACCTGATGCTGGAAAAAAAATAGCAGAAGAAATCTTGGAGCTAATTATTTCACATGAGCAATAAAAGTAATCAAAAAATAATAACTAGAATACCTCCTTCGCCAACAGGAAATTTACATGTAGGGACAGCTCGGACAGCTCTTTTTAATTTTCTTTTTGCAAAACAAAATGGAGGAGAAATAGTTCTTAGATTTGAAGATACTGACAAAGAAAGAAGTGAAGAAAAATACGAAAAAAACATAATTAAGGGCTTATCGTGGCTCAGAATTACCTACGACAAGCAATTTAAACAATCAGAAAGATCTAATATTTATGAAAAGTATTTGAATAAATTAATAGAAGAAAAAAAAGCTTATGTTTCAAAAGAATCCATCGACTCCGCTCCTCTCGACGAGGCTCGAGGCTCTCGAGAACAGGGTCAAAGAAGTGAGGTGATTAGGTTTAAAAATCCAAATAAAAAAATAAAGTTTAAAGATGAGGTAAGAGGGGATATAGAATTTGATACAACAGATTTAGGGGATTTTGTAATTGCTAAATCTTTAACTGAGCCTCTCTATCACTTAGCTGTAGTTATTGATGATTTTGAAATGGGAATTACTCATATTATTAGAGGAGAAGATGGAATTTCTAATACACCTCGTCAAATATTAATTCAAAAAGCAATTGGAGCACCACTACCTACTTATATTCACTTACCGATGGTTTTAGGAAAAGATAAATCAAAACTATCAAAAAGACATGGCGCAACCTCAATCTTAGAATATAAAAAGGAAGGATATTTACCTGAGGCAATGATTAACTATTTAGCTCTACTTGGATGGAATCCTGGAACAGGAGAGGAGCAAGAGATATTTTCTTTGGATGAATTAATTGAAAAATTTGATTTAAGTAAAGTTCAAAAAGGGGGTGCTGTTTTTAATACTGAAAAATTAGATTGGTTCAATAAGCATTACTTAAGCAAATTAGAAGAATCGGAAGCATTAATTATGCTTAAAGATAAATTTGAAGAATTAGAATTTGAAATTGATGTTGAAATGTTAGAAAAAATAAAACCAATTATTTTTGAAAAAATATCAAAAATTAGCGATATTGATATAATGATTAAAGATGGTGAATTAGATTATTTTGTAGATGATCCCAAATATCATGATCCAGAAAAAATAATTTGGAAGAAATCAAACAAAGAAACAACTAAGAAACATCTAGAGTATATTTCAAATAAATTTGATGAAGTAGCAAAATTTGATGAATTAGATAATATTAAAGACAGTATTTGGAAATATGCAGAAGATAATGGAAAAGGAGATGTCTTATGGCCACTTCGTTTTGCCCTTTCTGGAGCAGACAGGTCTCCAGACCCATTCCAACTTGCTTTTATTTTAGGAAAAGATGTAACTCTTAAAAGAATTCAAAATGCAATTAAAGAACTATAAAAAAATTATCAAAACGGTATTAGGAATATTTGTATTCGGGATTTTATTCTCTTCTTATTTTTCTACTGTTTCAGCAGAAACAATCGACGAACTACAACAAAAAATAAATTTTCAGGCACAGAAACTTAAAGAATTAGACAAGGAAATAGAAGAAAATACTAAAAAATTACTAGAGACCAATCAAAAAGCAAACACTCTTCAAAATACTGTTAACAATCTATCGGCGACAGAGAATAAAATAGAAAAAGATATTTCGCACACAGAAAATACTATAGAAAAAACAGAGCTGACTATTGAGAAAATAGGTCTAGAGATAGGCGAAAAACAAAAATTAGTTAACAATAACAATTACGCATTAGCTGAAGTTATAAAAACCTTAAATGAAATAGAGCAAACTTCACTAATAGAGAGCATATTTCTATTCGATGATTTTTCTGATTTGTGGAATAGTTTGTATAGTATTCAACAATTTAAAAAAAGTATTCTAGATTTTTCTGCAGCTCTAATTGACTCAAATAGGGAACTAAAAGGAAAGAAACAAGCTAACGAAGTGGAAAAAAAAGAGCTAACTTATTTAACAAGAGAATTAGAAGGGGAGAAAGAAGTAATAGTAGATACAAAGAAAGCTAAAGCAAATGTTCTTGCATCCACAAGAAATGAAGAATCTGCTTATAAAAATATTCTGGCGCAAAAAACTGCACAAAGAAAAGCTTTTGAAGCCGCTCTTTTAGAATTTGAATCACAACTACAAACTCTAATTGATCCCGACAGCTTTCCAGATGCAGGTAGAGGAATATTCTCTTGGCCAGTAAGCCCAATTATTGTTACTCAACTATTTGGAGGGACTCAATTTGCAAAAAGTAATCCAGGAGTTTATGGACGACCGTTCCATAATGGTACTGATTTCGGAATTCCAATTGGAACAAAGGTAAAAGCTGTTTTATCAGGAACTGTTCAGGCAACAGGAAATACTGATGCTTTTCCAGGATGTAATTCATGGGGAAAATGGGTTTTAGTTAAGCATAATAATGGATTAACTACACTTTATGCTCACCTTTCAAGCATCTTAGTTTCTCCAGGAGAAAGCATCCAAACTGGTGGCACATTAGCCCTATCTGGAAATACGGGATTCTCAACTGGTCCACATTTACACCTTACAGCATACGCTTCACAAGGAGTCGAAGTTCGAAAATTTAGCGAGTTTGGAAAAGGGGGAACAGGATGCTCTGCTACTGGCGCATCAACACCTGTAGCACCACTTGATGCATATTTAGATCCAATGAGTTACCTACCTAGCTTATAATTTTATAAAGGAAAGGGAAGTCAGTTCCCCTTCCTTAATGAAGCTCAAAATTGGATTATAAGCAATTTTAGGTATACTAATAGTATGAATACTCACACAAAAAATAAGAACAACCGAGGTATTATTGGATTACTTATAGTAATAGTAATTGCTGTTATATTATTATCTATACTCGGATACAATCCAGTGCAAATTTGGAACAATACTGTCATTCCAATTTTAGGAAGTTTGTGGGGGATATTAAAGGGAGTAATAGATTTTGTGATTGAAGTTGCTTTATGGATTGTAGATAAGTTTGGATTAAAGAAGTAGTAGAGTGCACAGTTGGAAGACATATGAGCCTTATTTTTAAATATTATATAAAAGAGCCTTATTTTAATGTATAAAGTCGCAAAAGATATATTGTGCGACGTATATAGTGGGGGTCTCCCTGAAAGTTATCCACAGGTCATGAAACAAAATCAATTAATCTAATTTGTCTTTAATTCTCTATCTCTCTGGTGACCTAACTGACCACACCTCCAATCCTTCAATTGGAATTGTTTTTGGTTTTATAAAAGATATCAAAAAGGGCCCTCTCCCCTACTTTTTCAGGGAACTATGAAAAAATTTATTTTTACCAAACAAAAAAACACCGCGTTAGACGCGGTGTTTTTTTAATTTAACGCAATGCTACATCTCTAGATTTTCCCCAACAGTGTGAAGAATAGTTCCATGGTCTTGTACCTTGTGTCTCATAGAGATACCGGCCGTAAGCCATATTACCTTCTAGTGAATAGATGTTGATGCCGAGCTTGATAGCTGTGGCAGCATGATACTTTTCATTAATTTGCATCACACCAACATCGGCGCTATTTACCCTTCCTCGAAGTACTGATCCATCAGCAATAAACTGCCGAGTACCAGATTCACAAAATGCGATCTCCGCCATAATTGGGATATCTTCAAAGTAATCGTTAACTTTGTCTTTAGTTGTCAAAGGTTTATTTTCTACTTTCTCTTCTACTAATTCAACAGTTTCTGCTGTTTCAGCAAAAGCTATAAGGTTTTGTGGTGTTTCTTCAAATGCTTCATTCCCTGTTACCAGAGCTGTAGCAAACATCACAAGTCCAATTGTCAGATGTATAATAAGCCAGTTTTTAATTACAAACTACGTATGCAACCGTATTACTCGAACGTAGGCTTTAAGCACTCCCGTTTACGGGACTTAAAACAAAAAACTCAGATCGCATCTGAGCTTGCGAACAGTATACCAAGAAGTGAGTATAAAAGTCAAGCTCTATTTTAGCGATAATACCCTTGTTTTAAGCCGTATATTCTATTTTTTGTTGCAGTTGAGCGCTATCTCATAACCTCTTTCTTGGGCTTCTTTCTCAGTATTGAATCCGACCAGGTTTTCAGCCTTTATTCGCCCCAAACCGCTACAATTAGCGAAATAGTACTTGCTACCGTTCTTAGAGGCATATATTGGATAATCCTCTATTTTGGGCTCATTTTTAGCACTATTTGGTGTATCTGGACTAGTTCCAAGCTCTTCTAGGCCATTAAAATTATCTAGGTACTCAAAGCTAGTATTTTCTTTGTTTTTATCATTATTATCATGAAGCTTGCCGATATGACCCATTTGATAAGATAATACAGAAAATAGAATGATTATTAATATAGGTAAATAATATTTAAGTTTATTTATAATACTCTTGATATTTTTATATATATGAGCTATACTCATCGAATATTATTTATACCGTATAAGGTCTAAAATAATCCTTAAAAAATACTAAAGAAAATATATGTCACACGTCAAAGCCGGAGGTTCAACAAGAAACCTGAGAGATTCAAATCCAAAATATCTCGGAACTAAGTTGGGAGATGGTCAAAAAGCAAAAAATGGATCAATTATCGTTCGTCAACGAGGTTCTAAAATCATGGCTGGTGAAAACGTCAGAATGGGAAAAGATCATACACTATTCTCTACTACAGAGGGTGTTGTTAAATTCTCACATAAAAGAAAGTTAGGATTCAATGGTAAGACATTGGTGAAGAAAGTCGTGAATGTTGTTTAATTTTAAATTTAGAAGGAAAAACACCTCGTCTGATGAGGTGTTTTTCTTTTTCGTTGGTTTGTGGACGTTGCTGGAATTAGTTTAGTAAAATAAAAAGAGGACAGCCGAACTGTTTCCTCCAACAATAGCGAAGTTTACTATTTTTGCAGTATAACTTAGAGAAACTTTTGCAATTTTTCTGGTAATTTATTGCCCTCCTCTTTACGAGCAAACTTAAATAATGCAATCTGCAAAACATCTCCGAAGGTGACTTTCTCACCACTAGATGCCAGATCCTTCACGAGATCTGTCACATCAAAGTCCCTATTTGGAAGCTTAGTAGACTTTGAGAAGTTCTCTAGTCTATTCACGGGGTTCTCTATTTTAAAAGTATCTTCAATTTTTTCTCTGTTTTTACTAGATACATTTCGACCCGACTCAACATAACTTACAGACCTTTGTGAAATTCCTGCAAGCAGAGCAAAGTCTGCTTGAGATAAATTATGGTTTTTCCTGAATTTCTGAATTTGTTTTCCAATGTTCATTTATTTAATTCCTGATTGTTTATTGGAACAATATCATTTTTTATAAAAAAGTCAAGAACATTTTTGTTTTCTATTTCTCCTCTTCAATAACCACCTTAATTTTAGCAGAAAGTTTATCGTGCTTAATTTCCACATCATGCTCCCCTACTTCTTTAATAGGATCATTTAAAATAATCCACGATTCATTAATATCAAAATGAATTTGATCTTTAATTGCTTTTGAAATTTCAGGAATATGAACCTTTGAAAATAAATGTCCCTTATCGTTTGTTTTTTCAGAAATAGTAACACTCTTCCCTTTTAAGTCTTGGAAAAGTTTTACTGTAAGCTCCTCTTTAACTTTTTGATGAACTTTTGATTCTTCTTTTACTCTTAGGGCTTCCTTAACGTCCTTGTCGTTAGCTGATCGAGCTAATTTTTTGGGTAGTAAAAAGTTATTAGCATAACCTTGATTAACTTCTTTAACATCACCCTTATTCCCTATCTTTGCAACATTCTGTAATAAAATAACTTTCATTTTTAGTTATAGATTTATTTTAATAAAATTTCTACTGCCTTGTTTAGCTGAGGATCAATACCAGCATCAATATCTTCCTGAGTAACCACTACTTCAAAATCAGGAGTTAATCCTCCATCAGAAATTGAATTTCCATTAGGAGTTAGCCACCTAGCAATAGTTACTTTAAGAGAAGCTCCTTCTGACACATCAACTAATTCTTGAACAGAACCTTTTCCAAAACTCTGACTTCCAACTAAATCTGCAATTTTATGCTCTCGAAGTGCTCCAGCAACAATTTCAGACGCTGAGGCTGATCCTCCATTAATTAAAATTGCCATACGCAGATTATCATTAAATATGTCGAATCCTTTGCTTCTAAATTCCTTATCTTCTCTATTGTCTCCAAAACTTTCCGACACAACCACTTTTCCTGCTGGCAAGAACCAGCTTGAAATATTTACAGCAGCATCAAGAAATCCTCCAGGATTTCCTCTTAAATCAAGAACTAATTTATCGGTTTTAGAAACGAGGAACTCACGAAGTGCATCCCTAAAAGCATTACTTGATTCAGCATTAAAATTAAATAATGAAATAACAAATATTCCATCTGGCCTAAGCTCTGTTTCAATATTAGGAATTGTAATGATGTCACGAGTTATAACAAAAGTAATTGGATTACCCTCTCCTTCTCTAAAGACTACTAATTCAACATCGACACCTTTCTCTCCTCTAATTAAATTAACTGCATCATCCAAAGATAGATTTGCAGTACTAGTTCCATCAATACTAATTACTATGTCTCCAGGCAAAAGACCAGCCTTCTCTGCTGGAGAATTTTTAAGTGGCGAAATGACGGTAATGACCCCGCTCCTTACTCCGACCTCCATACCAATACCAAAAAAATTTCCTTGTAATGTGGTGCTGAAAGATTCATTTTCTGCTGGAGTTAAAAATACTGTATAAGGATCATCGAGTGAATTAACCATACCTTTAATTGCTCCATATATACGATCTTGACTAGAAGTATTTTGAGTAGTGGTTGCTGCAACAAATTTTTCATCTAATAAGTTCCACACTTGCCAAAATTGATTCAAATCAGCCACTTCAGAAGCGTCCACTCTTTCATTCTTAAAAGAGGAAGACTCATTCCCTATATAAAATCCTGTACTAAAAATAATAGCAATTAATAAAAGACTTATAGCAATAAAAGGTATTTGTTTAAATATAGATTTCATAATTTAAAGAAAATAATTAGATAAAGTATCTCAAAAAAGGATGGTTTGGTCAAATAAAATAAGGCTCATATCGCTTGGCAGTATTTATATGCTACAATTATATTCATAAATGTCATATGGTTCACGAGAATAAGTATAAAAACATAGCTTGGATAGATTTAGAGAACCCTACTCCTGAAGAAGTCAGATCTATTATGTCTGAATATAATATTGACCCAATTGTTGCTAAAGATCTTTTGTCTCCAACTTTAAGAACGCATGTCGATACTTATACTGATTATGTTTATGTGGTATTGCACTTCCCTAGTACCTATTCGCCCGACAAAAATAAAAAGAATAGAGGTAAAGAATCAGAATCAGATATTAAAAAAATAAATGAATTAGATTTTATAATTGGTAGAGATTTTATTATTACCACACGATATAGTGAGATCGACGCACTGCATAGCTTCACTAAATCAATAGAAGTCGATACTATTTTAAGAAAAGAAGGCTCTAATGAGCACGCTGGGCACGTATTCTATCAAATGGTACAGCACTTATATAAATCGATTTTAGATAAACTCGACCACGTTCAAGATCTTTTATTAGATGTTGAAAATAATATTTACTTAGGCAAAGAAAAAGACATGGTTGTTGAACTATCAAAATTAAATAGAGTTCTTTTAACTTTTAATGAGTCAATTTCAGCACACGAAGGAGTTCTACTATCGTTTGAAAATGCTGGTGACACATTCTTCGAAAAGGATTTTAAGTATTATTTAAAAAACATGGTCAGTGAATTTCGTAGAATTGATACCTCAATCAGAACAACCAAAGGCTATTTGGACGAATTAAGAATCACTAACGATTCCCTTTTGACAACAAAACAAAATGAAATAATGAAAGTTTTAACCATCCTGGCCTTTGTTACTTTTCCACTTTCTTTGGTGGCTGGTTTATTTGGAATGAACACACAAGCGACACCAGTTGTCGGTCATCAATTTGACTTTTGGATTGTCTTAGGAATAATGTTTATATTAATGACTTTGATGTTCGCATTCTTTAAATCAAGAGATTGGCTATAGGCTAGAAATATGGATATTTTTTTACGAAATACACTAACAAATAATAAAGATAAATTTGAAGCTATTTCAAGTGGAGAAGTTGGTTTATATACTTGTGGTCCAACTGTTTACAGTCATGCTCATATAGGAAATATGCGTTCTTATATTTTTTCAGATACTCTAAAAAGAGTTCTCCAATATAATGATTATAAAGTGAAGCAAATTATAAATATTACTGATGTCGGACATTTAACAGACGACGGAGACGCAGGCGAAGACAAAGTTGAAGTAAGTGCAAAGAAATCTAATAGAACAGCGCAAGAAATTACCAAACAGTACACTGACTCATTTTATGAAGATCTGAAGTTACTAAATATCGACACAATTGGAACCAAATTCCCAAAAGCAAGTGATCATATTCAGGAACAAATAAAAATGATTCAATCTTTAGAGGATAAAAATTTAATTTATCAAACATCAGATGGAGTTTATTTTGATACTTCCAAAAACCCTAACTACGGAAAGCTTGGCCAAGTGAATCTTTCTGAAGATGAGAATTATGAATCTAGATTAGAAGAGAATAAGGAGAAGAAAAATTCAACAGATTTTGCTCTATGGAAATTTTCAAAAGAAGGAGAAAATCGACAACAAGAATGGGAATCTCCTTGGGGCGTTGGATTTCCAGGTTGGCATATTGAATGTTCTGCAATGTCTCAAAAATATTTAGGAGATAGCTTTGACATTCATACTGGAGGAATTGATCATATTCCAATTCATCATAATAATGAAATATCTCAATCAGAATCTGTTACCAAAAAACCTCAAGCTAATTATTGGCTACATCACAGTCACGTAATGATAGAAGGAGAAAAAATTTCTAAATCTTTAGGAAATACTATTTTAATTTCAGATATAGAAGAAAAGGGCATCCCTCCCCTAGTCTACCGATATTGGATACTTACAGCTGATTACAGAACTCTGGTTAATTTTACTTGGGAGGCTGTAACTGCTAGCAAAACTGCCTATCACAAACTACTAACAAATTTATCTAATTTTGAAAGTGGAGGAAAAATAAGTGAAGAATATAAAAATAAATTCCTAGAATCTATAAATGATGATTTAAACACTGCAAAAGGAATTGCCTTGATTTGGGACTTAATAAAAGATGATAAAATTTCAGATGAAGATAAAAAAGCCACTATTTTAGATTTTGATAAAGTTTTAGGATTAGATTTAGAAAATCAAATAAATATACAAAGTCAAAGTCAAGGTAAAAATAACAAGGCTATTCCAAAAGAAATTGAAAATTTAAGAATAGAGAGAGAAGAAGCTAGAAATAATAAAGATTTTGAAAAAGCTGATATTTTAAGAGATAAAATGCTAGAAATGGGATTTGAAATTAAAGACGATACTGATGGGTCCAAAGTGATGCGAAAATAGTTTAAAACTTACCCACAGATTCTTAACAGTTTTGTTCTATTATGAAGAAAAGATAAAGATTCATTTATGTTAAAATCTTCACATGAATGAAAAGGCTCTAAAAATTCCACCCCAAAGCTTAGAAAGTGAAATGGCATTACTAGGATCAATAATGATTCGCCCTGTTGCTGTTCATGAAATAGTAGATGTAATTACAAAAGAATCTTTTTATGCTGAGAAAAATAAAATAATTTTTTCAACCATGCTTGAGATGCATTCTAAAGGAACTCCTATCGACATGCTTTCTCTTTCTCATCGCCTAAAAGAAAGAAAAGAATTAAATAAAGTTGGGGGTAATAGTTATTTAACAGAAATTATTGAGTCAGTTCCCTCTTCTGCCAACATTAAACATTATGCAGAAATTATTCAGAAAAAATATTTAATGCGTGGATTAATTGAAGCTTCCGAAACAATTGCAGGATTAGGTTACGATGAATCACAAGAGCTTGATGAATTACTAGATAAAGCTGAGAAGAAATTATTTGATGTTACACAATCGTCATCCACACATTCGTTTGTTGAAATTAAAGATCTACTTGGAGAGGCCTTTGAAAGAATCGATAAGCTAAGTAAATCCGATCAAGAACTTAGAGGAATTCCAACAGGATTCAAAGGTTTGGATGCTAAGCTATCAGGACTACAACCTGCTGATTTAATAATCTTAGCGGCACGACCTTCTGTTGGTAAAACATCTCTTGCAATGGACATTGCTCGTAAAGCTGCGGTTGAGCATAATATTCCTGTTGGAATCTTTTCTCTCGAAATGAGTTCCCAGCAACTAATCGATAGGATGCTTGCCTCTCAATCAAATGTAGATAGTTGGAAGTTAAGAACTGGTAAATTATCGGGTGATGCTGATTTTGATAAAATCCGTGACGGACTAGATGTTTTGTCTAAGGCTCCAATTTATATTGACGATGAGCCAGGAGCGAATCTCCTTAAAATGCGTTCAGTTGCAAGAAGATTAAAGAGTGAAAAAAACTTAGGATTAATCATTATTGATTACTTACAGCTCATGACACCAACTCAGTCAAAAAATAACGATAATGTTGTTCAGCAAGTTACCGAAATCTCTAGAGGACTAAAGTCTTTGGCTCGTGAAATAAACGTTCCAGTTCTTGCCTTATCACAGCTTTCTCGTGCTGTTGAGGCTCGTGGTGGTAAGCCACGTCTTTCTGACCTCAGGGATTCTGGTTCTATTGAGCAAGATGCTGATGTTGTAATGTTTATTCACCGTGAAGACAGATTGAAGGAAGATTCTGAGAAAACAAATATTGCCGAAATCATGATAGAAAAACACAGAAACGGTCCGACTGGTAGAGTTGAGTTATATTTCGATGAAAACAAAACTTCTTTCAGAGATTTAGATAATTCTAATCATGGTGGAGGTTTAGATGATTTTTAAAACAAAAAATAAAATAAGTAATGAACGAGATAGATAAATTAACCGAATATTTTAAAGAATTTCCAGGAATTGGTCCTCGACAAGCCAAACGTTTTGTCTATTTTTTGCTTCGTAAAAATGCATCTTTTGGTAAAGAGCTTTCAGATTTAATTCCTAAAATTAGAAATAGTATAAAAATATGTGATATATGTTTTAGATATTTTTCAAAAAATATAGAAAATAATAATACATGTAAAACTTGTCTCGATAAAAATAGAGATTCTAGTCAACTTTTAGTAGTGAGTCGCGATGTTGATTTTGAAGCTATAACAAGAAGTGAATCTTATAATGGATATTATTTTATATTAGGTGGAACAATTCCCCTTTCAGAAAATGATCCTCAAAAGTTTATTAGAATCAAAGAATTGAAAGACCTTATTTCAAAAAGAAAAGAATCAGGACTTACCGAAATTATTTTAGCATTGAATGTTACAACAGATGGAGATAATACCGCAAGTTTTGTTAAAAAAGAAATTAGTGCAAATTTTCCAGACATAACTTTAAGTATTTTAGGAAGAGGGCTTTCGACTGGAACTGAAATAGAATATTCGGATAGAGAAACTATTAAGAACGCTTTAAATAATAGAAGCTAGACTTAAATAAAAAACTCCCTGAGTTTATCGAAGGGAGTTTTTTATTTTATTTAAAATTTAGATTTTAGTAATCTTTACTTTATTAAATGGTTGTCGATGACCATTCTTTCGAAAATATCGACTCTTTGATTTATAATGAATTACTGTAACTTTTTTCCCTCTTCCTCCTTCAACAAATTCTCCTTCAACTTTAGCTCCTGAAATAGTTGGCTCTCCAAGAACTGTTTTTGAACCATTGTCTGTAAGAATGACAGAATCAAAAGTAACTTTGTCTCCTTCCTTAAAACTTCCTTCCATCTTTTCAATAGTGATGACACTTCCTACAGAAACTTTATATTGTTTTCCTCCAGTTTCAATAACAGAAAAGGCTTCTGTTTTCACAGGTGTTTCCTTTGTTTCTGCAACTTCTTTTGTAGCTTGTCCCGAGCTTTGTCGAGGGGCTTCTGTTGTAGTCATAATTCACACTATTTTACATAAAAGAGGTTATTTTGCAAGTCCGAACATCATAAAGTGCTGTTTTAAGGAAAGCTCCTAACTTTAAATAAATGAAAAACACCCAGAGCTCCGAGGAGATAGGTGTTGTTATTTTACAAAGCTTATTCAGCTCAACCATAACCCAGTGTTATGGAACTTTTTGAGAGATTTATCCCTTACTCCAATGCCTCAACTGGCACCAAAATTAATTGGTGCCTGTCGAAGAAAGACGCACAGCCAATGACATCTTTTCTGAACACCACCACCCAGGTGGTGCCCTCAATTTCCAGAGTTTCACCGACCACCTTTGAGGTGGGGCAAAAATCATTTCCGGTGCCGTTGGCGGTTGTGTCGTATGCACCTCCGACTTCATGAGGAACACCCTCCGTAGCTCCTTTCGAGCTACCACTAAAGGCGAAGGCCCTGTGCGGGACTTCGGCTTTATTGAGCTCATCCTGAGCGCTGGAGAATACGCCGAAAATGTGGTCTGGTGAATTTTCGATGATTTTGATTATGCTTCTATAGTTCATGTTTTTTGACTTTTTTTGAGTTTTATAATGCCTTTCGGCGGTGGAACTCGTTAGAGCTCAGCTTTTTGTGTGCAATTTGCTTACACATAAGAAGCTAAGCTCTACAAAATCAATCAAATCTCTCTTTTCAAAGTACAACTTTACCTCTTTATATTACCATATTTAGGTAGATATGTCAAGTGCATAGACTTACACCAAACCTAACTATCTCGATTTCTCTTGTTTTATTTTCAATATCATCAGAACTAAATTTTATTTTTCCATTTTTTTATTTAAGTGTAACTTTATAACCAGTTAATTTAGCACCTAGTTCTTCCATTTTCTCAGCACTTATCTCTTCCTTAAACATTTCCTTTGGAACATTGACATCAAGAGAAATAAATTTGCCATCCTTTTTATTTATTTCTGCCACTATAATTGGAGGTAAAACACCTACTACAGTAGTACTTTCATCAACCTTATCCACGTCCTCTGGATTAAAATGGTCTTGAATTTCGACATTATCAAAACCTCGACTACTCAACCATTCCTTTGCACCAGCATGACGAGTAACTACAATATTATTTTCGGTTGGATCATTTTTTTCTAAAACTTCAACTCTCATGGACTGAGTTGTAGCATTTAATTCGTCCATCTGCTCTGAGGATAAAGAAGTTCCGCGTAATTCTTGTGGAACAGGATCCATAACTAAAGCAGAATAATTACCTCCCTTTTTACAAATATCAGCAGCTAAATGTAATGGCAGAGTACCAATAACAGTGTCCCCTTCTTCTATCATGTCAGTAGAAAAATTCTCTACAACATCAGCGTCTTCAAAACCGTGATCTTGAGCCCAGTCTTTAGCTCCATCATTTCTGTTTACAAATAATACTTTTTCATTCTTATCTTCTTCTATTTTACTCTCGATATTTTCAGTCTTATTAAATTTTTCTATTTCCATTTTAATGTTTATTAAATAATAAAATACACCTTACCTATTTTAATACTAATTTTCCTTTTCGTCTTGCTATTAGACTCGTCAGTAAGCCAGCGTCAGGCTTAGAAGGAAGGAGGGTTAAACAGTCATCACCTCTTCTATTTTATTTATCGTCGCAACTGTTGTATACCTGTACTGCGACGCGGTCTTATGAAGTAAGTTCCACAGAAACATGATCTCCGCAACAATAGTCGCAGCGACAACCACCCTCCTCACCTTCACTTGGTGGGTAGTAGACAACCTTCCAATCCAATCCTTTCCAATGGATTTTCTTGGATGTTTCTTCGGGATAAATCCCTATTGGATACTCCTTTCTCAACTGGTCAAGGACTACATCCTCAACAAATTGAGGCACATGATGCCACCTATTGTGAGCAGCATATATCTCCATGAACTCAGATTCCTCAAGCCATGCCCGAGGAAATCCGAGGTGAGACAGTTCACCGAGATAGAACTCTCGATTCACTACTTCAATTTGTTCGAACTCACTAAAGACCTGGTCGATATCACTATCAACAGAATCATTGAATTCTTGAACACTCTTTGACCGATTTTTTTGCATTTTTCTCATACAAACATAAACTACATATTTTAATTAATTTAAATTTGTATGAGAAAAATGTATTACAAAGAACTTTTCTGTTTCGTTTTTTCAAACTCGTCAGGACAAGTACACACTTGTCAACAGAACCCAGGACACTCTCTGGGTAGAGGAAAAGTTTTAATGGATACTTTTCATCCGTTTGGAAGCCAGCACCACTATTCATCCAGAGCGGACAAATTCATGTGTGCTCTTTCGACTCTCTTAACTGGTTTTGGACAAATGTCCTCCAGCAAAAAAGTCTGTCCCGGTTTGACCCACCCCTCCTCAACTGCATAGTGAGCGATGCTCTGAGCCATCTTTGGCCCAAACATACGATCTCTTTTATACTTGGCAGAGAGATAGAGACTCAGAGCCTCTTTAGTCTTCTTCGTTTCTTCAGTCATAATCTTTAAAAGTACAATTTTCTGTTTTTGTTACGGTGAAAAGAATACCATTTATTATATATAAGTCAAATATTTCATTCCTAAATAAACCTTATTTTAAGGCATTTCTGTGACAAAAGGTTGATTTATGCTTACCACAATGCTACAATTGTCACATAATTATGAAAATATATGTATAAAAAAGTATTCGAACAAGCTGGATTATCAAAAGAACAAGCAGATATCTACAAAATATTATTAGAAAAAGGAGCTTCAACGGCTAAGACCGTTTCCTTATCTTCTGGAATAAAAAGAGGTCTAGCCTATAAAACTCTAGAAAAACTGGAGATTCTAGGGCTGATTACAAAAGAAGAAGAAAAAGGTTCTGTTGCAAAATTTTATCCATCGCACCCAAAAAATCTTGAAAAAATAATCCAAAACAAAAAAAATGATCTGGATCAGTCCTCAAACATCTTAGAGTCTATATTACCAGAACTGGTATCAAATTATAATCTATCAATAGGAAAACCTAATGTTCAATCTTTTGAAGGACTGAAAGGACTTAATCATCTATATCAAGACATACTAAAGACAAAAAAGGATATAAAAATAATTAGATCTGCGAAAGATGTAGAGGATAAAGAGGTGGAATCTAAAATACTCGAACAAATAGACAATCAAGTAAAAGCAGGGATTAATGTTGACCTAATAGGCCCAACAAACCCAAAAGCAACACTGTCTAACGATATTAAGAACAATGTAACCAGAAGATCTTTTGATCCAAAAAATTTTACTCTTCCTGCTCAAATAATAATTTACGGAGACAAGGTTGGCATAACAGCATTCGATGAATCAATGATCACAACAATAGTGGACAGTCCCGCTATAAAACAGACAATGGAATCTATCTTCTCTCTACTGTGGAAAAATGCTAGTGAATAAGATAACAATCATTTAAAACCTACTCCTCCACCACAGGCTTATCCAACACAGGCGTCTCGATTTCCATTGAAGAATCGGTGATTTTCATAATATCCTTATCAATCTTCTTAAACTCCTTTCCCGACTGACTGTAGTGATTTACAGCCGTTCCAAGGGTATTCCCAAGCTTTCGGTGATATTCTTCATAGCTTTTTAAATGCTTTTGAAGCTCAGCAACATACTTCCTAATTTCTTGAGCACTTTCCTCGATCTTGAAAGCCTTAAATCCATAAAGCACAGACTGTAAATATGCAGAGAAAGTTGTCGGAGAAACTATTATCACCTTTTTATCATTATAGGCGTAGTCTATAAGACTACGCGAATTGACTTTAACTGATCCAACCTCATTAACTAAAAGATCGTAGTAAATTCCTTCAGCTGGAATATACATAAAAGCAAAAGGTAAAGTATTTTCTTGAGTTTTAATATATTTAGAAGTTTCATCTATTCTTTTCTTTAAATCATTTCTAAATTCTTTTTCTAAACCAGCTTTTTCAGTTTCATCAGTTGAATTAATAATGCGATTGTAATTATCGAGTGAGAATTTAGCATCAATAGGAATGATTCCATCTTTTGTTGTAATAATTGCATCCACCATTTCCCCATCGTTAAATTTGTATTGCATTTTGTATGCTGTTGGTGGCAAAATATTTGAAAGAATTAATTCTAAACTTGCCTCACCCAAGTTCCCTCTTTGCTTTTGATGTTTCAAAACTTTTTCTAAATTTTGTAGCTGTCCGGTGATATTAAATATCTGAGTTGTCTTTTCATTAAAAGAAGTAAATTCTTTTGTAACTCCAGTTAGTTGTTCATTGAACTTTTTGTCGATTTCTTGAATTAACTTTTGAGATCGATCGAACTGACTCGAAACTGTGTCGCTCATGTTTTTTTGAGAAGAGTTCAAGGTTCGGTTTATTTCATTCATTTGATTCATGAGAATTTCTATCTCTTTTGAATCTTTATTTTCTTTTAAATTATTAGCATTCGTATTTTCGCTAATTTTTGACCCTAATCTAAAAATCAAAATTATTAAGATAATTAAGATTAGTATTATTAAAATAGATTCTAAGTTTATGTTCATATTAAGTGTAAGTAATATTTAAGTAAGGTCATTCTATCATACCTAGTCAAAGCATTAAAATAAGCTATAATTGGCTTATTATTCAACAGCCTAAACTAATTTAAACAATAATTATGTCATTAGCCACAGATATCAAAGAAGAGATGAAAAACGCCATGAGAGAGAAGGATACTTCAAAAACAATGGTCTTACGAGGACTTTTGACGGGTTTTACTAATGAATTAGTAGCAATAGGAAAAACTCCCCAAGATGAGGTTTCTGACGATATAGCAATGACCATTATTAAACGACAAGCTAAGCAAAGAAAAGATTCAATCGAGCAATTCACTAAAGGAGGAAGAGAAGATTTAGTTGAAAAAGAGCAAGAAGAGTTAGCAATGCTAGAAGGATATTTACCCACAATGATGCCTAAGGAAGAAATTCAAAAAATAGCAGAAGCAAAAAAAGAAGAAATGGGAATCGACGGAACAGATAAAAGTAAAATGGGAATGTTCATGGGAGCTTTGATGAAAGATTTAGGAGGTAAAGCTGATGGAGGCGATGTTAAAGAAATTGTTGATAGTTTTTTTAAATAATACGTAAGTCAGACTTACGTATTATTTAAATCTAATTTAGTTCTTAAGAAAACTTTAACCTTTCTTAAGTATTTCTTCAGCGGGAGTTCGGCTATGGAACTGAACTCTCATTTATTTAAATTAAAAAGTTCCGCTCAACCAAAGGTTAAACAGAACATGTGAGATTACTGCAGTGAGCAGGAACCTTTTATTTTTTAGAATTTTTAGGCATTCCACTATTCAGAAGATTTTCCAAGTTTTTCAGGCGCCTTTCTCGCTGAGTTAACTTAGAAGGTCTGACTCTTCGAGACCTAAGAAATGGACGCTTGTTTTTATGAGACTTGCTTGTGGCATTTCTCATTTCATCAAGCGTTGGTTCGACTTCCCTTTTCAACTCAGGTTCAGACCCTGAAGAATCATCAAAATTAAACAATTCCTTTTGAACAACTATTGGCTCAAGACCAGACTCGGAAGTAATTGAGGGCATAACGTCACCCTTACATGCTCCCCTATTATTGCATCGCGGTGCACCTGTTGAAAGATGCTTGTCTTCTATTCCATCACTCATTTTTCTCCTTTCTGTTTACCCTGAGCTTGTCGAAGGGTTTTTGGATTTTAAATTTTTTTATTCCTAATTTGAGAATATCACAGTTTATATGATTTGACAAGAACCGTTTATGTGGGTATGATTATATTCAAATGTCCTCCAACAATATTTCCCTTGTAGACGCTAACTTGGTCTTTTACTTGACTCTTGTAGAATACTCAAAACAGCAAAAAGACCAGACAATTCGTCGTCCACAATCAGCAACTGAGATTGCTTTTGACATCATCCAGGATCTATACGGCGTAGTTAATCCTTTTAACTATAACGTAGCGAGCATCGGATTCAATGTCTTCATGGCATACAAAAAAAGTTGCAACACTTTCATGCCGAAAGGCACTGAAAAACCAGATGACGCTCATGCCAAATCACAGCAAGAGCTTCCACTCAAAACGCCGGCTAATTGAAATATATTAGACCGGCTTAATTTTTTATATATGAATATTTACCGCCATGTTTCCTCTTGCCGAAACTAACCTAATCTTGTATTCTTTCTTTACTACAATCATCCTTTGGATGATTTAGGGCTTGCCCTGAGCGAGGCGCTTTTTGGTGCCGAGTCGAAGGGCCCTATCGTCTAACGGTTAGGACGCCGCCTTCTCAAGGCGGAAATCAGAGTTCGATTCTCTGTAGGGTCACCATCACAAGCGCTAGTGTGCGCACTCAAGAAGAGCTATCATTAATAATAATGAAAAACTTAAATTCAGTGGCAAATAGAATCGTTATTCTGGCGATAGTAACTAGCATTTTGGTAGCCTGGTTTGCTGTTATTGGCAATAACAGCCATCGTTTATACCAATTTAATAATACTAGCGAAACGGTTGAAATAGAACATTCTGAATCAGAAGACGGACTCATGAATTTGATAGTGCATCTTCAAAACAAAGAAGAGGTACTTTATAGTGACTGTGGAATTACATATCCAAAAAGTATCCAAGTTTCTAAGACGAAGGCAGTAGCCGATGTTTCACTTAAATACTTATTTGAAAATGAACTGTCTCAATATGGAAAATATGAATCAATCGCAATTAATAATAGTATTGCACAAATTACAATTTCAAATGAGAATGATCTTAAGGGTTCTAAAATATCAGGACTTAGTAGTTGTGAATCCAGACACCTCTTTAAAGTTTTAGAAAAAACGTTAACTCAGTATGAAACGATTGAGTCAATAGAGTTATTTTCCCCCTCAGGAAAAATTGAATTCTAGAGTTTATAATGTTGGTAATTTGGTTATAAATTACGCATGACTAAATACATAGAATTTGAAACTCGCTTTCTTAATTTAGATGAAAATAGTGATTATAAGTTTGAGAATTAATATATCTACTTCCCTTTCTCTTGCAAAAACTTTTCAGCGATTTGAAAAACTTCATCTAAAGTTATTGTTGATTTAATTAAAAACTTCTCTGCACCAAGGGCTAAACCTTTTTCAACTTCACTTTCTTGTCCATAATTAGAAAGAATTATTACAGGAATATCTTTTGTCTTATCGTCTGCTTTAAGTTTTTCTAAGATTCCATATCCATCCATTCCGGGTAATAAAATATCTAAAAATATAATGTCTGGTGTTTCTGTCTCTAATATTTTAAAAGTCTCGACGGAATCTATCACAGAAAATAGTTTTGTCTCAGATTTTGCTAATTTACTGGCAATAATGTCACTCAACAAATCATCATCTTCAACCCACAAAACAGTCCTGCCTTTTAGTGGTTCTTTTATTACTGATTCATCTTTAGAGTCGGTTTTCATATTATTCTTACTTATTACTTATTAAACTATTTCTGCTGAAAAGGTATTTTTATTATAAACGTTGCACCCTTGTTTTCAAAACTCTCAAAGGTTATTGTTCCATTATGACCCTCAACGATGGTCTTTGCAATAAATAAACCTAAGCCAGTTCCATTAGCATGTGCTCTTATTCCATTCTTAGCCCTAAAGAATCTCTGGAAAATATCACTTTTTTGGTCTTCAGGAATTCCTATTCCTTGATCGGATACTTTTATAATCAAATGCTCTGGCTCCATTTCCATACTTACTATAACCTCACTGTTTTTTGAACTATATCTGATTGCATTATCCAATAAGTTTTCTATAACTGCTTGTAGCCTATCTGTATCAGCAACGACCTCACAACAATTTTCTTCTAATTCCTTCAATGTTAATTTTATGTTTTTAGATTGCGCCAATGTCGACAAATTCTCAATTGCATTATTTGCAGTGGTTACCATATCGATAAGCTGGAAATTATAAATTGCCCTACCACTAGTCAACATGTCGGTATCTAGAATATCATTAATAATAAATGAAAGTCTCTCATTGGCCTTATCAGCTTTCTTCAGCAAATCCCTTTGTTCTGGCCTAATATTAGAAGAGTCCTCTTTTTGGAGCATATTAAGAATCCATTTCATTGCAGATACCGGAGTTCTTATTTGATGAGTGGCTACCGAAATAAAATCGGTCTTCTTTTTGTCTAACTCCTTTAAATCATCATAGGCCTTTTGAAGCTCAGCTGTTCTTTCTTCAACTTTTTTCTCCAACCCCTCATTAAGGCTTTCTAACTCTTGTGTCTGTTCTTTAATTTGTTTTTCAAGCTCTGATTTTGAAAGTAGATATAACCAATCATCAAGACTAAGGATTTTTTCAGGTATGACCTTTAAAAGTTGTAGTGCAAATTCTGCATTGTATGTTTGATGAAATTCTTCATACATTTTCTTAAATAAGTCTGCAACAACTTTCTCACCAAGAGATACTTCAATCTTATTAAATAAATTTGTAATAAACACTTTAAAAATTTTGTTTATTTTTTGTACTGGATATTCTATAGTTCTATTCATTAACTTAATAGTCACTTTTTCGAATAAAATTTTATTTTTTGAAAAAGATAATCCTGAAAATATTGTCCCTGGAGTAATTTCTGCAAATATTTTTATAGTTGCGTCTAATCCTATTTCTTTTATTACACTAATAATTAACTGTTCAATTACTAATTCATAGACTATTAAAATTCTCTCTCTTTCTGGAAAAAAAATTAATCCGAATCTTGTGTCTAATTTTTCAATATTTACATTTCCAGCGACATGTTTACGGAAAATTTCTTTAGTTGTTTTTTCACTTAAAGATATTCCATCATTGACTAAATATTCTTCCCAAGACAAATAGAGCTTAATATAAATTTTTTGACCATCTCTTCCCTCTTTTTTCTTTAACTTTTTAAATTCTTTTAAATACTTCTTAGCGGAATCTTTATGACGCGTCGTAGCTGCCATATATTCAAAAACCCTATCGACCTCATTTCTGGGTGTTTTTTGTGTTGGATAAAACAAGTTTGATAAGCTGAAAGACATGTTGTTAGTTATTATACCTTCTTTTTTCTATCAATTCTCTCTCCTGCTTTATAAACCACACCACCATTTGACAAATATAACACTGAGTATATACTGAGTATATATGAGCATTACACTAAACTTTAAAACAGATAAGGCCCTGAAAGACGAAGCTAAAAAAATAGCTGGGGATTTGGGATTACCACTAGGAACAATAATGAACCACTTTTTGAAAGAGTTCGTTCGGGAAAAAAAGGTTATTTTTACTAATCATCCAATGCCTACAAAAAAGGTCATTGAAGAACTAAAAGAAATTTCTGCAGACATAAAAGCCGAACGTAATTTAGCTGGCCCTTTTGATACTGCTGATGATTTTATTGCTGAGCTTAAAAAATAGTATGGAGATTTTTAGACATAAAAGTTTTAAAAAACAGTACAAAAAACTACCCGAAAAAATAAAGATTAAATTTAAGGAAAGAATTCATATTTTTTTAAATAATCCTTACGACCCAGCTTTAAATAATCATGCTCTTAGTGGAGATTTAAAAAAGTACAGAAGTATTAATATTACTGGCGACATTCGCGCTTGGTATGAGCCACATAAAGAAAAGATCGTTTTTATTAAAATTGGTTCACATAGTGAGTTGCATGGTTAATTTTTAATCCAGCATGAGTTCCCTCTCGTGTTTTCTTAACTCTTTTATTAAAACTTTATAATTCGGAATTACAGCCTCAACTAAATCCCAATATTTTTGAGAATGATTCATTTCTTTTAAATGACACAGCTCATGAACGATCACATAATCTCTTAAATTTTCAGGAAGAAAAAGTAATTTATAATTAAAATTCAAGTTTCGATTACTAGAACAACTTCCCCAACAAGTTTTTTGATTCTTAATATAGATTTTATTGTATTGAAGCTTTAGAAGCTTACTAAACTCCCAAGCACGCTTACGAATCACTAAACGAGCTTCTTCTTTATGTTCCAAATATTTTTCTTTACTTTTCTTTGTCGCTCGTCGCATCAACCTCTTTAACATTATTTTTAAAAATCTTTCCTAACCCAAAGAACATTATTACTATAGCAAAAATCAGAACTCCGATTTGAACTTTTATCGAAAGTGCCGAAGCATAAGCAAAAACAAATGCAAAAGGAGTTACCCCAATGAGAGTTCCCCAAAAATAAATCTTATATGGCATTTTAACAAAGAGTCCTAAAGCATAGCTTAAAATATCTACTGGAATAATCATTCTTAGTCCTATTAAAGTTAAAAGAATATTCTTTTCGGGTAAAATATTTTGATATCTATTTATAGTTTCTAAATTTGTGAATTTTGCAATAAAAGGTCTCCCATATTTTTGAGCCAAAAAGTAAACAATCATAGCTCCTGCAGTCCAACCAACAATACTTAGTAATGCACCACCAACGACTCCCCAAATTGAAACTGCAACAGGAAGTAATGGGAATGCATTAACTGGAGCTACGACATTCGCAATGATTAATATAAAAACATAAATAAAAGCTCCTAAAACATATTTCCCTTCTATCAAACTTTGAATTTCTTCAGAATATACATGCGACAAATATCCTGCGACAACAAATAATATTAAAAATAAAATTCCCGCTAATATTTCTTTAAAAGTAAGTTTCATACAATAAAAAATTAAATATTATCTACCTCTATAGGAAGTCCAATATCCTCAAATGATGCATGGAACACAGCATAGGGTTTTATAACTTTAAATGATCTCCACTCAATATTATTTCTTAACTCAAAATCATTTTTTTCAAATACATATACATAACCGGTTTTATCCAAAGAAGCTTCCATGGCATTCTTACTTACTTTAAAAGAGACCCCTGTGTTTTCACCATGAGACATTTCCGTATTAAAGTTTCCCTCCAAGCTCTCGTAGTGTGCTGGATGAAAAATTGATCGAAATATAGGCACTTCAATTTCTGAGGAAGCAAAAACTGCAGGATCTCCATCATCAAAAGATTTACCATCAAGTGCACTCTGTGCTTGTCGAGGCTCGAAAATATTTATTGGATCTGACGAACCGTGAAATAGATAGTGGCCTGAAAGTTCCATCTCCTTAAGCTTTTCTTTAGACTCTATAATTTCTATCTCTGGAGAATTTTCTATACTTTCCATAAAGCTATCCTAACATATTATAATTACAGTCTTTCAGGTAAAGCGCTATCGGTTTTCCCAAGCTTTTTCCTGCCTAATCAATAACTTCTTCTTTTGCTCAGGATTTCTCATAATTTCAGCAACCACCTTTTCTAATCGAATTCCCTGAGATCCTTTCACTAAAACAACAAAACCAGGTTTGATAAACTCCTTAAGTTTTTCTGCGACACCAACATAATCTTTAAAATAGAAAACATCTTCTTCAGCCATTCCATTCTCTACAGCACTTTTTGCAATATCTTCAGAACGTAAACCAACAGCAAATAGAATATCTATTTTTTTATCAGCAACTATTTTTCCAATATTTTTATGTTCTTTTACAGTAAACCTTCCAATTTCAAGCATATCTCCCAAAACGGCAATTTTCTTTCCTCCCTTCTCTTTTTCTGATTCTAGCTCTAATTCTTCAAGAGCGTCGAGTGCTTTTTCAACTGCTAAAGGTGAGGAGTTATAAGTATCATCAATAATAATACTCTTATTAATTCCATCGACAATATTCATTCTTCCTCGAGGAGGTCTGTGGTGCATTAAAGAATCTGTCATTTCTAAAAACGGAACGTCAATCGAAAGACCAACAGCAATTGCAGCAACAACAGGATACATATGTTGAACACCCAAAACTCCAGGCAAAGCGACAGGCACGCTATTTCCATCAGCATTTACCTTAATCGATATTCCAGTTGGATTTTTTTGACCATCAAACTCTTCGTAAATAGTATGTTGATTTGAAACGAATACATCTGCATCAGGCTTTGTACCAAAAGTCATGACCTTTGTTTTTGCTTCATGCTTTGATGCCAAAACCAATTCATCATCAGCATTTAAAATCAAAACTCCATCAGGTCTTAAATACTTAATCAACTTTTTCTTTTCTTTAATAACATCTTCTGGAGATTCAAAGTATTCAACATGCACTGGAATTTTTGGTAATGAAGTTATGACAACAACATTTGGTTTAATCCATTTAGCAACACGCTCAATATCTCCAGGTCGATCAACTCCGATTTCAAGAACTAGCCATTTAGGATATTTAAAGGTAAATAAAACGAAGAATCCTTTTATAATATTTAATAACCAAAGTGAAGGACTGCTCCATGCATTTTGAAGTCCTAAAATTGTTAATGGAGTTCCTATTTCACTATTAAAACTTTTTTGATTTTTTCGAATATGAACACTGTTTTTGAGAGCACTGTAAATACTATCTTTGGCAGAAGTTTTTCCAACATTACCTGTAATAGCAATTATTTTTGGTCTAAATCTCCAAAGAACCATTTTAGATTCAATGGTTAAAATAGAGATTATGATTTTTTTAAATATTTCTTTCACTTTAATTTTTTATTATAATTTTACCGATCAGGCGGAATCCTCCTCACCCCTCGCATCGGCGAGGGGTGAAAAAAAATTATCGATCAGGCGGGACTTCGTAGTAATTTATCAAAAAGTTGGCAATATTCATAAATGGAGCAGTTAAAGTTTCCGAAGCATATCTAGCTCCAATTGGTTCGGTATGGTACAAAAATACGATAAATTCAGGTTCATAGGCTGGAAAATATCCAAAGAATGAATGTAAAAACCGATCATCATAATACCCTCCTCCACTAGCATCTGCAATCTGGGCAGTTCCTGTTTTTGCTGCGATAGTATGATTTGGCAAAGCGACGGTTCCACCAAGCAAGGCCTCGTCAACCACTGTCACGAGCATTCTCGAAATCTCTTCAGATGTTTTTTTAGTAAATATTCGCTCAGGATCAGCTACTTTAATTTTTTTTGAGAATCCGTTGTCGTATTTTATTTCTTTAACGATATGTGGCTGAACCAACAATCCTCCATTCCCCAAAGAAGCTAGGGCTCGAGTAATTCCAATTGGTGACATTGCAATTCCCTGTCCAAAAGATGCAGTCGCATGCTCAATATCTCGAGGACTATCTAAGTTATCGACTAGGGGAGAAACCTCATTAGGTAAATCAATTCCTGTAGGGCTTCCAATTAACTTTTTCATATATTTAGAAAATTCTTCATTACCAACTTTTTGAACAATAAAAGCAACTCCAGTATTTAGTGATTGATTCAAAATTTCTTGCATAGGAACAACTCCTCTAGCCTTCTTATCATAATTATAAAAAGTACTATTATTAAAAGTTAATTGTCCCCTATCTTCATATGTTGTTTCAGGCGTAATAGAATTTGTATCTAGTCCAATAGCCATTGTTAAGGGTTTAATAGTTGATCCCATTTCATAAACATTTTCAACTAAGTCATTATTAAAAATAGAAATATTTTCATTTTCACCAAAAGTATTAACATCGAACGACGGCGCCAAAGCCATAGAATATATTTCACCATTTTTAGGGTTCATTACAATGATTCCTGCTTTTTTAGATCCCCACTCTTCTTGCATTAATTCAATTTCTTTTTCAATAAAAGTTTGAACTGTGGGCTCTATTGTTGTAATTATAGAACCGGTAGAATTCTTTCCGCCGATTGTGTTTTTGATATTACTTAATATTTCAACAAAAAAGTTAGCGTATAAGTTTTTATTATTTTTATCTAAAACGTCATCATAATATCTTTCTAAACCATATTGACCTTTTAATTCATCGTCCTGATTAAATGACATAAATCCAAGAATATGAGACGCTAAATTTTTACCAGGATAAAAACGCCATCTTTCTTTATAGACAGAAGTTCCAATTAAATCTAATTCTTCCACCTTATTAGCATCTTCTTTTGGAATCCTCTTTGCGATTTCTTCATAAGGGTCATCTTTTACAGCACTCTTAAAAAACATGTCTTCATCAAGATCTAAAACAAAAGATAGATTATTATAAGCATCTTCTGGATGATTTAATTGTCGAGGATTAATAGCAACGGTGTAGCCTGTTTTTAAAGTAGCGGCATCAATTAAATCATCATCTTTTGTTAAAAAAGAAATAGAACCTCTATCAAAAATTTTAGTATTTGGTCGTAAATATTGTTGATCTGCCTTATCTCTATAGGCACTTCCATTTATAATTTGAACTGTATAAAGTTTTACTGACAAAACTAAAGCAACAGCAATAACAGAAATAACAATTATTCTAAATCGATTTTTATTTAATCTATAAGTCATTTAAAGTAAGACGTGTATTATTGTCTCTCTTAACAAAGATAGGTTTTCCAATTTTTTGAAATCCTAATTCATGAGCATAATTAATAGTTAAAGAACGAGTTTCTTCGATGAACTCTAGCTCTAACTGACTGATTGATGACTTAAGATCAATAAGGGCTTCTTCTGTATTACTTCTTTCTGCAGTTAGAAATATTGTTACATTCACAAAGTAAATATATAGAGATATAAAGATAACAATAAGCCCAACACATGTCCAAAAAGCGTGCCCTTGATAATTATTTAATTTTAAAGTTTTGAATTTCATGTCTTAAGGTTATATTTTTTGAATAATTCTGAGTTTCGCACTTCGCGCTCTCGGATTTTCGATAACCTCGTTCTCTCCTGGTGTAATTGGTTTTTTAGTGAGAAGAGCTCCAATCCCTTCATCACTCCATTTTCTAAAAGTGTGTTTAACAACCCGATCTTCGATACTGTGAAATGAAATTATGACTAGTCTTCCTTCTGGAGCCAATCTATCGAATGCTTTTTGTAAGCTAATTTTGATATGTTCAATTTCATTGTTTACAGTAATTCGTAACGCTTGAAATGTTTTAGTTGCAGGGTTTATTCTTTTTCTTAGGTAGAATTTTGGTACCGCATCTTCAATTATTTTCACAAGTTGGAAAGTTGTTTTTATCTTTTCCTCTTCCCTTGCTTCAATAATTGCTTTGGCAATTCGATACGCATATTTTTCTTCACCATACCCCTCTAAAATACTGGTAATGCTTTCGAGTGCCCACTGATTAACAATTTCTTCAGCTGTTAAGTCACTTTCTGATGGATTTTCTTTCATTGTCATAAGCAATGGTTCATTTTTTTGAAACGAGAACCCTCTTCCGGAATCCTCTAATTGATCGGAACTTAATCCATAATCAAAGATTGCTCCGTTTATCTTTGAAATAGAATGCTTGTCGAGAACTTCATCTAACTTATGGTTTGGTGAAATTTCCAAAATAGTTTTGCAATCAAGATCTTTCAACTTTTCTTCAGAACGTTTAATTGCATCTTTATCAGCGTCTATTCCAATCACAGTTATATCTTTTGCCTTTTCGCAAATCGCAAAAGTGTGACCTCCAGAACCGAGCGTTCCATCAAGATAAATTCCATTATCTGTGACATTTAATCCATCTATTGTTTCTTGTAAAAGTACTGATTTATGTTTCATGTTATTTTTATAGCGCTCCGATATCTCCTAGTTTTTCTGCCATAGCATCTGCATTTTTAACAACACGTTTCTTATATTCCTCCCAACCTTTTTCATTCCAAACTTCAATTCGATTGTAGACTCCAGTGAATACTACTTTCTGTTTAATGTCGGCAAATGATTTTAAGTGTTCGGGAATTAAGATTCGTCCAACTGAGTCGACATTTACTTCTGACGCACCAGCCAACATAAATCTATTGAATCCTCTTGTATCAGCTTGTCCCATTCCAAGTTCTCCAAGCTTGTCTAAGATTTTCTGCCATTCTTTTAATGGATATAAGAAGAGACAACCGTCTAATCCGTGGGTGATGATAACTTTTTTTCCAACCTGGCTTCGAAATTTACTTGGAAGAGAAATTCTTTTTTTATCATCAAGTGTGTGTTTGTATTCTCCAATTAACATATATTTATTGCCTTTTTGGGGTTTACCACCTCTTCCCACTTACATACCATTTTACCCCACAACCAACCACTTTGCTAAATTCTTTTCCACTTCTTCGCTATTCACTGCGTGAAAGAGCTTCAAAGCGCAGGGCACATAAAAATAGGTTGGAACTCAGGGTTCCTATTTTTTAAAATAAAACGAAAAAAACCTTTATATTAAAAGGTTTTTGTTATAAATGTGGCTTTTGTGAGGAAGTCGGAGTTCCTCACTTAGACTTACACCCAGATTTTGATGTAAGTCTAAGTTACGCTTAAAGAAAACTTTATCTTTTCTTCATAATTTCTTTAGAACGAGGTTCGACCTCGTTTTTAACCAAGCCTGCAAAGGTTTATGCGAGTTTATATTCAGAGTAGAATTAAAGCGTTAATGTTGACAACATACTCTTAAAGTAGTATAATACCAACAAATTTGAAAACCTAAATTCAGCCCCCAATTAGGACACTTCACTTTTAATACTTCGAATAATACCACAACTCTCTGCAACCTCTGTTGCAGTTCTGTAACCAAGGATCTTCCTTGGTTTTTTGTTAATTAAATC
>Ga0136555_1000077_pt1 | contig 35788 bp, 59 predicted proteins | sample AntRauTorckE5432_FD_104927 | JGI IMG/M metagenome (GOLD analysis project Ga0136555, IMG submission 104927) | Saline lake microbial communities from Rauer Islands, Antarctica - Metagenome Torckler E5 #432 | ecosystem: Environmental > Aquatic > Non-marine Saline and Alkaline > Saline | place...
GGTTTGCGGGGGCCAAGCAGGACGCAAGCTCTTTCTCCAAGTCCTCGACATTTACGTAGCCGATTACCTTGATGCGGCCTGAGTCGTCGTGGGCGATGCCGTCTAAACCGCGTTTGGCGTGGGTACATATACGCAACCCCCTCTCGGTAATATTGGTTACGCTACAGATATAATCGTTTGATGCATTCCATCTCTTTAGGAGACCACCTCTAAAAAGCCAGCCCTCAGTAACTTTACGTGTCGCTTCCGGCAGTGTCTCTCGTAACGTTATCAGCCGATCAATCTCGCGGTCGATCTCCGATTTTGTCTTAAAGTCGTTCATTGTTTTCATTGTTATTGCTTTTTTGTGTATGGCGTGTCGCTAATTACTATTGTGTCTGGACATTATTGTTTCTTGCTACCACGTATTGTTCCTTTTGAATCTTCGTAGTAAGTTACATTGCCGTCAGAATCGTATTCGTAACGACACCAAGATCCATCTGAATATTCGTAGTAAGTTTGATCATTATTGGAATCGTATTCGTAACGACACCAAGATCCATCTGAATATTCGTAGTAGGTTCTATTATTATTAGAATCGTATTCGTACCGAGACCAATATCCCTTTGAACCTTCGTAGTAAGTTACATTATTATTGGAATCGTATTCTCTACGGTACCAATATCCATCCTCTGAATCTTCATGGTAGATTTTGTTATTATTGTCATATAATTCAAATGGAAATTCAGTAACGTTGAAGAGTGTTGATAGTCTTTTCATTGTCTTTATATATTTATATCATCCATTCTATTTTATTTCTTTGAGTTTCATTTTATTACAATTGACACATTTAGATACCTGTATCAATGCTTTCCTTGTTACGTTCTCATTTAAAATAGAAGTGGCGGTTCCGCTTATTGGTTCGGACCACTGTGTCCATTTATGAATACCTATTTTACACCGTTTCATCATCATCATCACCTATGATTTCAATCATTGGACAAACACTATCCTTCACTGCTACCCACATCGAAGAAAACAGACCTGGCCTTTTTATTGATTCTATACGAATGATATTGTCCCATTGGTCAAGTTTATACTTACCGCTGGCCAACTTTCGGATGCGTTTCCATTGTCTAAATACATACCCATATTCATCATCAAGAACATACAATCCGATGATGGACCCAATAACCACCAATGCGAATCCAAACCCAACAATTGTTGTAATAAAAATACCATAGGATTCAACGACCATAATTATAAGTTTTCCTTCGGTATTCCAAATAAACGGGAAAAATGATAATATCAATACCCCAACCATAAAGGATACTACGGCTCCAAGTAACAACCCCCACATTCCTGTTGTATAACTAAAGATACCGTCGCCATTGCGATTTGATAATGTGAAATCCGCTTCTTTCTTTGAATCCAGTATTCTATGTATAACATAACCTATCAAGAAAGCAGGCAATGAAAATAAAGCAATAAAGAACCCAAAGACAACTTTCCAGAAATACAAACAGAGGCTTTTTGGTATGTTATTCCTCCCATAAACCCAACTGTTGAATCTGTAATGCCAGTCTGATTTAGATACTTTCACTGTATTACTACCTCAATTTAATTGAAAATCTATTTTCCATTTTATCCAATGTGGCATCTGGAACTGAATGATTGTTCGTACCACCGTGTCTATTTTCCACAACCAATGTTCTTACTGTATACCCAAACCTATCAGCCAAACTGAAATATTCCGCCATTTCACGATCAGTTGTGAATGTATTATGGACAACAATAACTTCCTTTTCATCGGACATTGCTTCCATTGTTACTTCTTGACACATCTTATGTGCAAATCCAACCCGTTCTGGTTTCCAATTATAGGCGCCATCTTTCATGTGAAAATCATCAGCGGCTACAATAAGCGCACCCATAGATTCCATCACTTTAGCGGTTGATGTCTTTCCTGAACCAGGAATACCCCTCAATAATACCAGTTCTTTCATTTTTTACAATCCATTTAAGTTAACCAATGATCCAATGCATCCTGGGATGCAATGGTGTATACTTCCATTTCATCGTATACAGTTATTTCATTTCCATTCATATCTTCAACGGAATGAAGCAATGCCTTATATCCATCTATTTCATCAAAATCAACAACTAATCCACGTGCCATACGTGTCAGTGGAGTCCATATCTTTTTGAATTGGCATTCTTGTGTATAGTTAAGAATCTTCAAGTTAGGAAAATCAGGATGTGTCTGCATCCGGATCAATCCTTCATGGAGATGCTTATCTACATCTGCGTATTTTATGTGAGAATTAGTATTCAGCATTAACTTAATTATCCTACGTACTTGTATTTTCTACACGCTTGCTTAGAAGCCTTTCGTTTCTTAGACTGTGCAACGGATGGACGAAATCGACCATCATAGGCACCATCTTCCAACATCTGTTCTCGGAATGAACGTTTAATTGCTTTGTGTGTTCTCTTTTTCATTGTCTTTCTTTAATTAATCATTCGATATACATAATAATACGATATCTTTGCGATCAAACCAAATTATTTGTATGAATATATTATGAAATAGCCATCTATGTACTCCGGACAGGATTCGAACCTGTGACCTGCGCATTAGAAGTGCGCTGCTCTCATTCCGCTGAGCTACCGGAGCATTTGTTTATTATGATCTAAGTAGAGTAGACCCTATGAAATACACCATAGCGAAAACAATAACGAACATTGATATTTTGTCAAGAGGTTTCATTATCACATTCACACTTTGTAATCAGAATTGAGTTCATATGCTTTCATATACACAGCTGATTCGATTTCGGTTAATTCAGTCACCCTATCCCCATTATATGTACCTAATGGAAATTTATGAGGACTGGCCAGGCGACCATAATAATTATCCGCCAGTCCACGGTCGCCTGGCCCTTCGTGATAGAAGTAATCCTTGAATTCATCCTCCAACACACCGGAATATTCAATTTCGTCGATGCGATCAAGTACCATCGTTGGTGTTTTATCTTCTATCACTTTCTTTCCTTTTGTTTGTTTCAACTACTACAGTATACGAAAGAAATCTTACTTAGTCACTATAATTTGTGTGAAGGTTTTGTGAATTGGCACCTACGGTATCATTGATAATGTATCTATTGCGTTATTTCTAACAAAAATAGTACCAGCTGCATTTCTATCTTCACCCGACCAATCAACACTCCCATTAAGTACGTAATCCCACAGTTCCAGAATCTGTACTGTATCCATGTTCTTTATCGTTTAATCCACAGCCTATAATAAGACCGAACCGTTGACAGTATATTTTTTATTCCCCATATAGAAAATAAAAACATCCCATATAATGAAATAAATAGAAGAGCATACAACAATATACCCCATGTAATTTCAAATGCTGATTGTGGATCTCCCATATGCTGTTTTTATTTAAAATATTACTTACTGAATACAATTTACTACTTTAATACGTACAAAACAACCAGTTCACAGTAATTTCACCTAATCCCACCATCCACGAATGCCTGTACCATCGTGATAATTGCTGTTTCCTTTGAATATATGACATATTTCATCCCACATTTCTACATCGAGTTCTCGGGACCGTGCGTATACTTTAGACGTATGTTCATCTTCAAATCCTACATATTTTGACATTCCATTTCCTTGATCTTCCCAGAGATCACAAAAATCAGTATGTGTAATGGGTCCTAATTCATTTTCGGCTAATGGTATGGTATCATCAAAACTTCTAATTAACCAAACAAACCTTCTCATTTTTTCGATACGCTTCATTCGCATTTCATCCACTTCATTACCATGCTTTTCTATTTTGTCAGCGGTAAGTTCTATGGATTTAGCAAACAAAAATAAATTGTAGTGGTAATCCCAAGTACGAAAATTCCAAATTTCATTACGGAATTTCCACATATTGTGGATACCATATTTGATATCTCTGAAAAAGTCTTGTAATTTAGTTATCATTATTTGCTTGTATTTGTTAGTTTTATTCAGTTTCCCAGTATTCATCTTTCATACTTTCCGTATAACTTTACTTTTGTTTTTATTTGCACCCCAGAGAGGATTTGAACCTCTATGTGTCCGTTACGATTTCAACTGGTTCGAAGCCAGAGCCGATACTGGGGCGTATATTGTATCTATGTTCTTTATATGAAGTTGATTATTGATTGTTCCTTGCTTTTTGCTTCCACCATTATATCAACATCATTATTATATATATTGGGTAATTTCATAATCATATCAGAATGGGCTTGTGGTTTGATAGTATCGTTGTTTTCGTGCAACGCCTTACTTTCAGAATAATGTACAACTGGGGTTATATTATCCGGCCAAGTTGATATTGCCAATTGCAATGCTTCTTCTTCGGATAAGCCACCTGTGTTGAATGTGTGGTGGTGGTAATCAAATACAATGGGAACGCCTGTACGTTTGTGTATGTACGTTAGGTCCAATACTGAATACATAGAAGCCTTGTCATCGTTTTCTACAGTAAGTCTACGCCTAGCAGATTCATGTAACCGATCAAAATTGAAACAGAACCGATCCATCGCTTTTTGTTTATCACCATATACACCATTACAGTGAATGTTTATCTTATAGTATGGCGTTCTATCAAGTCCCATCGCATCCAATATGAAGCCATGCAAATTCAAGTCTCTAATAGTATTTTCTACAACAGATACTCGAGGAGATGGAAGAACACAAAAATGATCAGGATGAAATGATACTCGGTGTTTATTTTTCTTTACAATACCACCTGCCTGTTTCAGTAAAGTACGAACCAAGGCATCATCAACCGTAGAATCTATACCAAACCAATCAGCACCCCACTGTAAAATATCTGAACTCATTCGGTAAAACTGAATGCTGTTGTTGTTGTTCCACAACAATATAGACTTCATATCTTGTATATTCAATTCGGATAATTCTACAGCATATTCTGGTCCTCTATCAATATAAGTACGTTTTATCATACCACGATTGATTCTAATTTTCTTGTTGGCAAGAGTAGTATTTATACACGCGTAACCTAATTTCATATATTAAGTATACGGTGTAATATATTAAGAGTCAAGCCCTATGTAGAATATTAATGAGACGACTCAATAAACTGGTGATATTGATTGGGTGTTTTGTTTGCTTCTTGTCCTATATTGGCACCAGCCAATATAAAAAATAAACTAATAACCACAAGTAAATATCCACAGAGCACTATCGCCTTTATTCCCGTTTCAATTGTCATAGTTTCTTTCATATTAATTAACATATTTAAATAACCTGTTTGTGTTGTTAACATCGTGTACCATCATCGAAACGTAGTACTATTTGGCATTCTTCCAATGATGATATTCTACGTTCCATATTTAATACATCCCTCCCTGTTGTCTGTACATCCTCTCGCAACTGAATACCATCAGTCGCGGTCAGTATGTTCCCTTCCATTATAGAAACACGCTTATCCAATGATATTAAAAGAGTAATCATCCAAATGATAAGCGGGAGAATAATCATAGAAACAATCTTAAATCCCCATTCTATGACAGATTTTAAATTTATACCATCATTGTTAGTTGGAACTGTGCCGTATCCATTTTCAATATGCCCATTTCTGTTCATTATGCTCTCGATAAATATTCATCATCATTGATTCTGCCTGTATTCAGCTGAACCTGTGCTATAAACGACGTTATTTCATTATCAGAATCATATACCCCCGATACAGATAACATTACTGGTACGTATTCTCCATCCTTCCGTATGTATCGCTTATCCATCATATATGTATCTATTTCTTTTCGCATAACCTTATTAGCATAATCCAAATCCAATCTAAGATCATCCTTATGTGTTATTTCTTGGAATGTTTTTCTTTGCAATTCCGATTGAGTGTATCCTAACATATTTGCCAATTCTTGGTTTGCTCTAAGAAACATTCCAGTGGGAGTTACCACCGCCATTCCGATTTTAGAATTATCGAACGCCGATTCAAAATATCGGTGGTTCAGTACAATGTTATCATTTGTGATTTTATCTAATTGGACGTTTACAATATAAAAAGTTACGGATCCCTTTGAATTTCTGAGCGCTGATACTTGGAGTATAACCGGAACTTCACTGTCGGATTGGGTATTGAAGTTTTTTCTAATTTCAAATGTATTTAACCCATCGTTTATTGATTTATCAAGAAAATATCTATCCTGTTCTCTGAATCGTTCGGGTGTGTTTTCAATAAAAGACATTCCCATCACCTCCTTTTTAGTGTGTTCTATCATACTACAGAACGAGTCGTTGGCGAATACAATATCACCACCAACAGTACAAATGAACATTCCATTTTTGTTAGCATTGGTGGCTTCTATTAGTAAAGAATGTTGGTCTTTTATAGGAAATAACTTTCTATATCGATAAAATATATAATCATGTGTAAGTAATAGAACGATTCCTCCCATCAGAATACCAAGTCCGAAGACTAAAATAAAAAAAAGTGTCAACAGAAATATATCCATTTGCTTATATCCATATATTGTATTCAACCTATAAATATAAGAAAAAATACTAAACAAAAAAAACAGACCCATTATGAATCTGTTCATCTGCATTTTTAAAAATATGAAGGAAATTGAACTATCCGACTACCTTCCGTACTTACACCAGAGACAAATGTCCTGTTATTCTATCAACACTATTCGACCAGTCTGGTCCAATTGCAAGTGCTGTATATGTTGGTGTGCCCTTAAATTCAGTACGACCATCATCTTTAATTAAAGCATGAGGAATTTTAAAATAATCAGCGTCTCTGCTCATTTGAAGTAAGTCACGTTCATGATCAATACCAACTACTATTTTTGTAAATGAACCATTTATCCAATCTATTGCTCCCGACAAGCTGGGAGTGTATTCATCTCCTACTTCAAGCCAACCGGATCCGTTCCAAATCAATCGCTTATCTTCTATCAATCTTAGAATTGCCGCCATTGATGCGTGAGCAACTTGAGCAGCAATCTTTCCCTTCCTCATGTTCAGGTCAGTACGAACTACTATTACCTGCTTAGACTTCATTATATTCAATTCGGCATTCATATGGTGTATTGTTCTATTTTTATGTGGAGGTAGATATAGGATTTGAACCTATGGAGCCCCTTAAGGAGGCTCTCTGCCTTTCCAAGACAGTGCAATCGTCCACTCTGCCAATCTACCAAATGGAGGAAGGTGAGGGACTCGAACCCTCAACACCCTCACAGGTGCTACTAGCTTTCAAGGCTAGCTCCTGATCCAGCCGGATACCTTCCATGTGAGCGCGTAGTCAGGATCGAACTGACATACCCAGATTGGAAGTCTGGAACACTACCATTGTGCTATACGCGCTTTTATTGTATTTATTTAACTTCATTGTGCAATAGGCGAGTTTCGAACTCGCTACCTCAACATTGGCAATGTTGCGCTCTACCGATTGAGCTACTAATGCAAGCTATATTATGTAGCCCGTACCGGAGTCGAACCAGTCTGATAGGGATATGATTCCTATGTAGTCCCAGACCAACGAGCCATTTTTGTGCGCGAGGGGGATTCGAACCCCCGAGGCCTTCCGGCACGGGGATATGAGCCCCGCCTGATACCGCTTCAGTCACCGCGCAAATTGTTTGTAGCCCTGGAAGAATTCGAATCTTCACCTTGACTTTCGTAGAGTCATATGCATCCATTACAACACAGAGCCAAATGTACCCGATGTAGGAGTCGAACCTACTTCTATTGGATGTAAACCAATTGCTAATCCACATCAGCTAATCGGGCATTGTTGGTATAAATATATACGATTTCAGTTATTGTTTGTTCCTTATCAATATTCTATATCTAAGTACTTGTCCGCATTCATTTAACCAACCATACCAAGTGTTAGTATCAGCGGAATATGGTTTGCTTCGTATCATATCAACCAACTTAGCTGATGCGTTGATATAGTGCTGATCTGTTTGGGATAGATCGTCTAAATAATGTTTTATAACTGGTTTCATTGTACTATTAAATGGTCCTCATAGATGGATTTGAACCATCGCATCCCGGTGTATCAGACCGGTGCCTTCACCAGACTTGGCTATATGAGGATGTTGCTGTCCACCCATGATTCGAACATGGAACACACGGCTTCAAAGGCCGTTGCTCTGCCAATTGAGCTAGTGGACAATGTTTGCACCGATGGTAGGAATCGAACCCACAGCCTACGGTTTTGGAGACCGCCGCTCTACCAATTGAGCTACATCGGTGTTTGTTTATGCTCCTCAGGTAGGACTCGAACCTACGACCCTTCGGTTAACAGCCGAATGCTCTACCACTGAGCTACTGAGGAATGTTGTCCGCCCACAGGGAGTTGAACCCCGACCCACAGATTAAGAGTCTGTTAGACTGCCAATTATCTTATAGGCGGATAAAGGCGGATTTGGCTCCGCCGGGCCTGATTATCAACTCGTATGTAATCTAATACGTTATGGTCATTATTTTGTGGTAGAAGTTTACCATAATCCTTCCGTCACCACGCGCTTTAGTATGTTCGGCAAGCTTCTGTGAAGAATTAGCCTTTGCGTGCCGCTGTGAATATATAACTTACACAATTTCTGTGTGATTGTCAACTACTATTGTGTAAAGTTTAGATGAATCAATCTAATTTTAATAGACCACGCAGTTTTCTTTCTATTTCATACCACGGTAGTTTTAAGTTATATGGGCTATGGTTTGCCATTGAAATCGATTCACGGTAAATCCTATAATTGAAATCGTTTTCTGTTGGGGTTTCCATAGATTTCCATGCTTTCAATTCAATGGCATGTGTTCGTAATTCAACAAAGCGCCGGATATAAACACTCAATGGTATTATATGCATAACCATTGGGAGTGGATATATTAACAGCGGCACCCAAAACAACCACCAATATAAACAAACCCCAACCAATACTGATAATGTTAGAAATACCAACGTTAATAAAGCTTCTGCCTTTTCCTGTTCTAATATAGACTTATGAATTCCTTCCTCATACCACACAAACAGAAAATTGGTTGCATTTGCTCCCTTATTACTCCTCCCAAATGGAAGATTTCCAACTTTTCTTTTAAATACAAACGGGTACCAAATCACATATCACTCCTATTTAAATTTTCTGAATGTTTTGTTCAGTGGTTCAATATCCATCTTATTTGATAAAACATTACCATTCTTTAGATAATCCTTTGTTTTATTAATTTCAAATGCTAACCAATCTAACAGATCAGAATATTCTTCCCACGTCCCAACACCAAGCTCTGCACCGGATCGCTTCATAGTAAGTAACTTATTGACCTTACTTTGAACCATTACTGGAACTCCAAGTTCAGATGAACCCTTCACCAATATATCTATTTTTGTACCTGGGAAGGAAAGATGCTTTCCAACATACTTTGATACCATCATAGCCCTCCATACATACAACAAACGCTTTAACTTGTATTCATTCCTATCTTCTATATATCTGTGGTAGTTTCCACTGGCCAATTCAACATAGTGCCACATGGCCGGTAGAGGACTAAAGTATTCACCACTCAACCTAGCCATTTTAGCATAAAAGTTGATGTTCTTCTTATATACGATTGATGAATGAATCCATTCATGGATTGCTGAATTGCCGGTGTACATTAACTTCAGCGCCTTTGGAAGTAACCAACCACAAACATCCAAAGCATCATCGGTTGTTCTATCGAATGTTTCATCCCAATTATGATTCAGTGAAAGATACCAATCACTATCTCTTGTATAAATAACACGAACATCCCAATCCGAATTTTCAGAAGCGAATCCGTACGCCCGGCTGCCCGACTCAACTGCGAGTAGAATAGTAATGCCCTTTTCCCGCTCTAATTCAGATAGGTATTCATTAATTCTATTATGCATATTTGTCATAACAATCTCCATTATGTTTTTAATTATCTACCCACAATTCTATTGGTAGTATATCAACCATATGAAGATATTACAAATAGAATTATGATTTTGTTACTACAAGTCTTGGATTTTTAGGATTTATTGGTAGTTGGTGAGACTGTAGGTGGAAATACATTCTTATAAATTCCAGTGTAAATGTACTGAATCTAGGATCAGCAACATCATATTCCAATGTCAATAGCCTACCGTCAGATGTTATTTTATTAAGTGATGATGCAAATCCACCAATTCTAACCTTTAATGATTTTTCGTTTTTATATGCCCTCCACGTCCATCCACGAACGACATTATTTTTATTATACGAACCATCATTTTCGGGTGTGTCATCAAAATACGTATCCTTTGATATAGACTGCACATAATTCAAACCACGCACAAATGGAACATCAAACTGAAATGCTGAAAATCCTCCAAATTCATCAACCCTATCCAAATCAATGTGAACAAGTAGTTTAGAATCAGATTCCCATTCAAAACTAGTATTAAAGTTAACACCATCCTGTGTTTCCGGTGTGTATATTGGATCTGTATGTGTTGTTTCTACATCTTCGGTTGGTTCTACAGTAACTTCTGGTTTTGGCTCCTCAATTGTAGCAGTAGACTTTTCCTCTATAGCTAAAATGATATCATTCAGACGTTCTCTAATAGCTTCTTCTATTTGTGTTAACTCACTTAGATTTATTGTGTCTATCTTAGATATAACATCATCTATCCAATCATCTATAGGATTATCAATAACTTTAGTCTGTACTAATTTTGGCTTTTCTACTTCAGCTACTGATGCGAATCTCTTTTCATATTCTGCCTGTTCTTCATCGTTAAACGATACAAACCAATATGTTGAATCACCCGATCCTATTGATTTTGGTGTTTTGAAGTTTTCATCTCGTATTCCCACACCATTTACATATTGCCCATTTATTTGTTTGGCATATTTTGTAGCTCTAACTAGAATACTTGATGGCTCAGTGAATTTTTCCCGTCCGTATATGAATATTTCCTGTGTCACTGTGTGTCCATTCTTTACAGATTTACCATTACCAATACTCATGTATTTATTAGTATTAAACCCTACTAGATACAACCCCTGTTCATCTCTGCCATGATCGGCTTCCATTACAATTTCTGCCGTGACAGGTTTAAGTGGTGTTTTTACAAAAGGAACAACTGGTATTCTAAATGGATTTTCCTTTGTACCATTTCCACCATATTCGTAATTAAATTTTAAAAATGCCATAATAGTCCTCATCTAATGCTTTATACGGTTAAACTACCACTCACTGGAAGTGGTCATATATGAACTAAACCGACCCACAGCATAACCGATGGTGTGGGTTTACGTTCTGTTATTATAAATAGTACATATTATAACTTTTGCCATTGAGAGCCGAGTGGGATTCGAACCCACATACCATCCTTTGCAGGGATGTACCTTACCAATCGGACATCGACCCAATTATAAGTATACGGTGTCTTTCTAAATCCATGTCGCCTGTACCTATTTGTGTGAAATGGATGACAATCGAACCCGTATAACCATTACGGAATTAATAAAGAATACTTTGAACTACCGTTGTGTGTTATGTGGGGGCACTAGGATTCGAACCTAGGACTCACTGGTTAAAAGCCAGTTGCTCTACCAACTGAGCTATACCCCCTTTTTTGGTGACTGACGGGGATCGAACCCGCAAGAATTTTACTCCACTAGGGTCACAACCTAGCGCAACAAACCAATATTTGCCTCAGCCACAGTACCCCCAGGGAGAATCGAACTCCCGCTCCTAGATTAAAAGTCTAGTAGTCTACCAATTAACTTATGGAGGTATTTAACGCCACCATTGGTGACGGGTAGATAGTCTCTTGATTGATACTTGTTCGGCATATGTAGTGCAACTACTGCCTACTTTTCTCTCATATGGAATGCTACCATTACCACAGTTGCGGCGCACACGGGATTCGAACCCGCAACCTCCTGATAGACAGTCAGGTGAGCTTCCATTTGCTCTTCTGCGCCAGTTTTTCATGTTAATATTCCATCTACAGTGTTTTCAAAAATCCTAGGTAACTGTAGTGTCATATTTAAATACCATTATTTTATTTAACTTGTAGGACGAGGAAGAATCGAACTTCCGCAGTCGCTGGGCTTCAACCAGCCGCTCTACCAACTGAGCTACCGTCCCAAATTACTTGATTTGGTTCCAAGGGAATTGCGTATCGGGTAGGATTCGAACCTACGTAAACCTTATAAGGGCCTCAACGTTAACAGCGTTGCGCTCTGACCAACTGAGCTACCGACACAATAAACTGATTCACATTATTGTGTGGATCCAGAGGGAATCGAACCCTCATTTTCGCCGTGCAAAAGCGGTGTAATTCCTTTATACTATGGACCCATATGATGATGCTGCCACATCATTTTGTATCAGGTACGGGATTCGAACCCGTGTCGCCGCCTTGAAAGGGCGGTATCCTTGGCCTCTAGATGAACCTGACATGTTTGTTATTTTTGCCTCTCCAATGGGATTCGAACCCACGTTTCCTTCTGATTACGAAGGCGTCCTAAACCACTAGACGATGAAGAACGGTACTGCCATACCGACCGGATAAATTCTAATTCAAGCTGGCAGGCTTAAATGCTAAATTGCCCCGGTAATGTTAATGCGGAAGTAACAGGAATCGAACCTGCGACACCCTTTCGGGCGTTACTTATTTAGCAAACAAGCCCCTCGTCCATCCGGACCACTTCCATCAATGTACACCGAGTGGGAGTCGAACCCACACACCCGAAGGTACTAGATCCTAAGTCTAGCGCGTCTGCCAATTCCGCCATAGGTGCATATATTGTTCCGTTGGTGGGGTCGAACCCACAATTTCTTTCGTTTTTGAAACTAACAGCTTTGCCAATCCCACCATAGTTCTGTTGTTTGTACTCCTGGTAGGACTCGAACCTACACGGACTTTCGCCCATCAGAGCTTAAATCTGATGTGTCTACCAATTCCACCACAGGAGCATTTGTTCGAATATCCTATATTCTAAAATATTTGAGCCTCTTGTCGGACTCGAACCGACCACTTTGGTTTACAAGACCAGAGCTTTACCTGCTAAGCTAAAGAGGCTTATTACATCCAGTACACTTACTACTTTACAGTAATCTATAACCATCTATTCACACCAACCCAAGACCAAGCTTTGTTCGATCTTTCCTTATAGTGAATAGAATTTTGTACTCCGAGTAGGATTCGAACCCACATAATACAACATTAGAAGTGTTGCGCCTATCCTTTCGAGCCACCGGAGCATGATGGGTTGTATAAGAGGTGGGGATCGAACCCACGTGTCCTTGATCCCAAATCAAGTGCGACTACCTCTGCGCTACTCCTATATATTCCAATTTTTGTTATCACCATAACCCTTTCATCCTTAAATTGCCGATTGGCTTTATGGAGTAATCAGAGTGTTCCTGAATTGGTAAACAGTATGTACTCTAGGTAGGGATCGAACCTACATATCTTCCGCATATAAGACGGCTGCCGTCACCATTTAGCTACTAGAGCATATTTGTTAATGAGCCCCTCCACTGTTCACTAACCACCCAGGCTTATAATACCTACGCGCCGGTTCAACTCCCTACAAGTGCCAGAGGTAGGATTCGAACCTACACACCCCGAAGGGATCAGATTTACAGTCTGACGGGCCAGCCAATTGCCCAACCCTGGCATAAACTCCGACCCGAAGGTCGGAGTATGGACCACCAAAATCACTACACACAACACAATTAATGGTCCATTTGCACCGAATAGAGGGGTTGCACCTCTATCTCCGCCGTCTTCTTTCCGACGTTGCTCTCTCATAGTTGAGCTAATTCAGTGTATTGGGAAACAATAAGTCAAAAAACAACAACCTTACGGGGTTGCAATGTGGATGTGGAGGGAATCGAACCCCCGTAGGGCCAGTCACACCATATGTCAAAAGAACATTTCGTTCTGTCTTTAATAAACATACGAAGAATATCACGAAAAGTCAACAGTTATTTTCATCTTCACCAACACTTCACTAAACTAAAAAAGGATACAAAGTTCATTCGACCCGTATCCTTTTATCTGTTGTGTGTTATGTGATTCGATGAACGTTACATTGTAGGATACGGGGTTGACGGTTCGGGATTTAAATCACTAGTAAAGGCATACAACGTTGCCGCTAGGGATATCCCGAGTGGTTTATGTTCTACGATATATTGCCTAAATGTGTTCATCTACTTCTATTATTATGCTATCAGTTTGTGTAATTTGAACTTCCACACCCTAACGGATGTGGTTTTCTTTTGTGGTTATTGATAAATATACACTAATTTTCTTTTATATCCAATTCATTTCAATTATTTTTAAAAATTCATAAAATGTTAACTTCGAGCCGCGCACGATTCACATAGAGTTTTAACCCAACCGCTTCCCTTTCTGCTTCCAATATTTCCACAATATTCACATACAGAAAAAGATGCAGACTCGGCTTCCTGTATATACTTATAAATTATATCATCAACATATTCTACATAATAACGCAGTCCTCCAAACTTTTCTTTTATCTGAAATACAACTGGAAATGGTACATTATTAAATGTACAGTATTGCTCTATCTTTGTTGATAGTTCATATAACAAATTAAACCAACCATCACCGACATTAATGTGAACATCCCCATACAAATAAGGCCACTGTTCTCTTAATTGTTTATCCTTCAAATAATTCATAAATTTAATTCCTCGGTACAATAATCGTAATTTTCTATATATATGTGTTGATCTTCTTTATTTTTTGGCTTTGGAGCAAATCGTTCACGTTTCTTCACTATTTTTTCTATTCCGCATGCTGGGCATGTATAATGATATATTCTATACCAATATGATGCACCACGTTTTGTTTTAAAATGATTCATGAATCCACCTATCATTGTTGGTTGTATTAATTCCATTATATGTTTGAATCATACAACGGGAACATATACCAGTACCTACTGGTTCATCGTTGACTATGGGCTGTTTAAATCTATGACCACGAAATTTGCATATATTTCTCTTTATCCAAACATACCAAAGCATCATAAATGCCCACCCGAATGTATATTGTAAGTCTTTAATCATCTTCTTTTATATCCCCATTCTGTTAGTATAATATCAGGATCATCACGAAGTAAGTTTCTATACTTCTGGAAGCTAAATGTCTTTCCCCATCGTAACATTTCCAATATTTGTTTCTTTGTTACCGAACCCCTAGCCATAATAAAGTTCTTCACTTTATCATATGTGTTGGTATGCTTACCACCATCAAAAGAGTCCAATACTTCCCAATTATTAAACCACTTTGGAACAGTTGACTCCCATAATAAGGATTCTGCTATAGGTCTAACATAATCATTTTTTATTTGTTCCCTTAATTCCGGATTATCTAGAAGATTTTTAATATGACCTATGAATTCTTCTTTTGTATCATACAATAACGGATAATCAGACCCAACCATTTCAGGATAACATAACCCTCTGGGAAGAATATAAGGAACCCCTCTACTAAGACCATCGGTGGTACTAATAGACCATGCTGAATATTTGCCGAAACAACCGACACCACAGAATATTCCCTTTAAGAAATCAAGATATTCTATTCTATCATCTATCCTTTCTCTAGATGCGAACTGTGCTGCTTCTTTGGATGGATTAATTAAAGTTGTTCTAACATCGAAATCAGTACGTTCATCGTATAACTTTTCCATTTCTTCTATAAACCAAGACCAACCTGTGTATCCATTGTTTCTATGATTGAACAGTATTTTGCGATGCGTTGGTTCATCATCTGGAATGTCAATGGTATCCACTCCCAAGTAATGGGGTTGTATAATCCTGTTTAGCTTCTTAATTACCGAATTATTGTAATACTTACTAGCTCGTTCCAATACAAGAGATTTGAGCCATTCAGAATTGACTCCACATGTATCCATCTTCAACATACCAGCCACATTAGCCAAAAACATAGTTTCTGTATAGCCTGTATTTTCTTTTACTTCATACCAATGGCAGTACCCTATAAATTTAGGTCTAATGTTTGTTCTGTTGGAAAAGTAATTCTTTAACTGTAATGTGTGTTCGGGTAGATGTGAATAAACTACATCAAAATCTTCATTTTTCCAATCAATTACAGAATCCAAATCAAAGACATTAAAGTGAGTTCTCATTGAATTTGGATATGACGGCATTGGTAGTATCCGTTGTTCTGTGTTTTCAAATTGCAATGATGGAGTCTTATATGGAGTCAAAATTGTCCAATGTATATCATCCCTAAGTTGATTCATAACCCTAATGACATTATGTAGAACAACTACAAACGAGTCCTTTTCTAGTGATTTTTGGAATGTGATATTGGGATATACAAGTATTCTATATTTGTATTCTTTATCATCAGAGTGCCAGAATTCGTTCATAAATGCGTCCAGGTTTTACGTTTTACTATCTTCATTACATTGGTGGGAGATATCTTAAATGTTCTCGCTATAACTTTTATATTTCGATGCCCAACTGCCCAAAGTTCTCTTATTTGGAATACCTGTGAGTCATTTAGCTTGGCATTTGGATTTTGTGATCCTCTATTATTCATAGCGGACTTGATTGTTTTCTTTCGGAAACCAAACCACCGGGGCATCACACCCTTCGATTTTAATTTCATTTAAATAACCTTCATCTATTACATATTCTCTATCTGTCATATTAGTTTTGACAAAAAGCCTTTGAATTTTGTTTTTGATTTACTGTTTATTCTTGTTTCTGATAGGTACAAATTTGGCTTCCGCCGTTTGATATCTTTATAACCACCGAATACAGATTCAGCGGGTATATCTATAAGTTTAGACTTACTATCGGTTGCTTCAATAATCATTTCAGCATGCTGGCGAACTGTCAATTCTTCGGATGATCCAATATTTGTTATATTACCATTGCACATATTAAATTTATACATCATACGTACAAGGTCCTCTGCTATTTCAGGGGCGTACGCAATTGATCTTGTTTGACTTCCCCCACCGTGCAATTCAATTGGTTTATTGTTCTTTGCCTGTTCTATAAACAGTGGTATATGGCCACCGGACCAATCTCGCCCACTTCTATCCGATACACAACCAAAAATACGAGCTATTGCTACATTCAACTTTCCTTCTTGATGTGCATTCAGTAAAACTTGTTCTTCAAATAATTTAACCAATGCATATGACTGTCTCTGTATCAATGGATGCTGAAACGTTAGATCATCATATTCACCAAATGAATCATGATCACCATATACATCCGATGTGGATGTGAATATAATGTTACTGTTCTTATGGTCACCATTGAACAAAAAATTGATCATCTTTGAATTATTCAACATTACATCTGAAAAATCACAAGAATGATTAAAAGTACTATTCGATCCAAATGTTTTCTTATACGATGCCAAATGATATATAAAATCATAATCATTAGCAAATATAGTCGATTCATCGATGGTCCGATTGATAAATACAAAATTGGGTTTTGATTCTGCATAGTATAAGTTATCCATCTTACCGTATGACAAATCATCCACACCAGTCACAATATGCCCACCATCTAATAGTAAATCACATAAATGAGAACCTATTAACCCCGCTGCGCCTGTAACTAGTATTTTCATCTTACGCCGCTCCATTAGTATTTACCCAAGTCATATATTTTTAACGGCAGATCATCAGCCATTGCATGTTTCCAGTAATCATATAACAACGTTCCTTCATAGATACCCGCTACATCACTGAATGTTCTTCTTGCATTCTTATAATCCCACTTCCATTTTTGTTTGAATCTCTTCAAATGGTTCCCATAGTTACCAAAAAAGTGTTCATTACCGACTGTTGATTTTGTTGGAATTCCAAATTTCTTTTTGCGTTCCTGTTGATTGATTGCATATAAATCTGGCAATATCAAACATGGATAATTATTCTTATTCATACACATAGCCACATCGGGTAACCACAAATGAAATTCATATTCACCATCAGGAACAATACAGCGTTTCCACTTGTCTATACATATACCCACACCCGCCCACATTGGCATTTCTATTATGAAAGGTTTGTTAAAATTATCAGGATTTCTATTTGCTATATCATTATGATGTGGAGATATCCACCGCCCACTTTCCGATGCTATACCCAAATGAGCAAGTCCTAACATTCCAAATGGTTTCTCTCCGTCCTGGTATCGTCTTAGTGAATTTTTGGTATACTTGCCTCGATCTAAAACATTAAACCCAATCAACCCAAATTCATTAAGTTTGTTATTGGAAATTAAATCTGAGATTCTCTGGAAGAAATTCTTATTTGGTAGTGGTTGCCAATCGTGTTGCATGCAAATGACCCATTCACAATTAGGTCTGTTTTCATCTATCCAGTCTATTAACGTCTGACATGCCCACTGTACGCCCGATCCCTTATTTTGTAGATACACAATATCATTGTCACTACATATAGATTTGCCCAAGTCTTTCTGTTCATCCGTTGATCTATCATCGACATTCACAAATTCAAATCCTTCAAAATCAACATTCAATACTTCATCACGAACCATTTCATAGTTATTGTGAGAAGACACCCATATGATTATATTATCAGCCGTCATCTCTTGTAATTTCTAATATCCGATACCAAACCAAGTGATGGCAGGCAATCAACGATACCAAACCCATTTCCCAATAGTATTTGTTCATATGATTTTGTATGAAGTTCTGTGAATCCTTCCGAAAAATCTATTTCTTTACCGTTTATTTTAATAGAGCGAAATGGTTTCCATTCATCATATGGTAAATTTGAATGATCCACCGATAAAAACCACTTAACCTTCGCATTTTCTAACTTCAAAAATCCCTTTGCCGATTTTTCATTATGATAATCGACATAGTTTGATTGGACATCACCAAAAAGATGTAGCAACATATCAAAGAAATGGATTCCAATGTTGGTGGCTATCCCTCCTGATTTGGTGGTGTCACCTTTCCACGAATAGTCAAACCAATTCCCCCGAGGAGTAATGTATGTTAATTCAACATCGTAATTCGATTTCTTTAAAGATTTCTTCAACTTCAAAATCTCAGTATGCAATCTCAACTGGAGAATACCATATACAGTTTTTCCGGTTTCTCTTTCCAGTCCTTGAACAAAATCTATACTATGAGGGTTCAGTACCAATGGCTTTTCGCATATAACGTCACATCCATTTTTAAGTGCAAATCGTATATGAGAATCATGTAAATAGTTAGGAGAGCAAATGACAACATAATCTATTGGATTATCCATTCTCCCCTGTCTATCTATTTCCCTATCAAAGCGTTCAAGTTCTCTAAAGTATTTTGCCTTTGGAAAAAAAGAATCAATAATACCAATAGAATCATTTGGATCAAGAACACATACAAGCTCTCCACCCACTTCTTTTATAGCCTTCATATGACGAGGAGCAATATACCCCGCTGCGCCCATTATTGCAAATCGCTTGTTTTTCATATCACATACTGTTAAACATGGACATATCCTTCGACTTCCAAGAATTGCTGATATGCTCTTACCCGATCAAGTGCATATGATATTGCTATAAACTTGACCAAATCTTCATCTTTTTCATCCTTTGCAATATTACCGTCCCACCACTCTTTTAATTCTTCAACTGATAAATTTTCTATCGATACCTTTGTTTCTTTTGAATCTCTATCCACTGTAACGTACCAACTATTTGATAGCCTCGACATTAAATTTTCTTCCAATCCAATTGGTTTTAGATACTCTTCTTCATTCTGATTCATTGTTTTCTTTTAGTTTTATCGTTTCATTGTCGCTGACATCACTAATAGTAGAACCATCGTTATTACTAATAATATCAGTTTCATTTGTCTTTTCTTCTATATCTTCAAATTTTGCATCTTCCAGCCATTTTGTAAAAAACAGCCGATCATTTGCCTTAATTAAAACATCTGACCTGTATAGTTTATGGTATGGTTTTGTACCGATTCCATCATATTTTTTATTTGAACATTCATACAAAACAACAAATCGTTCATTTTTTATTTCAATTGTTTTCATTGTATTATTTGTCTATCAAATGTGGTTTTGCTTCCGCCACACCGGCAGTTGTTACTTGATAATATTCAACGGTATCCTTAAATACTTTCATTCTATCTGTCCCCGAATATGAAAGTGCCGATTGTAATCCTTCGTTTAGTTTTCTAATAATATGCTTCGTTCCACCCTTGTCCCGAACCAATGTACTTTCACCTTCAATGTTTTTTTGTGGAAGTCCATTATTTTCCTTTGTTTGAGATGATGCAGATCCGGCGTAACGTTTCCATAAGCTTCCATCCCTACCTTCTATGTACGGCACAGGCGACTCTTTAGTACCCGCCAGCATGGAACCCAACATCACACTACTGGCCCCGAATGCAATTGCCTTTGCTATGTCTCCTGATGACCTAATGCCACCATCTGCTATAACTGGAACATCATAATCATAGGCTATCTCTGAACACTCTAATATAGATGTAAGCGATGGGACACCATGTCCCGTTTGGATGCGTGTGCTGCACAATGATCCGTTTCCAATACCAACTCGTACTGCATCGGCTCCCCATTCACATAAATTTCGAGTAGAATCTCCCGTCGCCACACTTCCAGCTATAATATCTATCTGGCATTCTGAATACGTATTCTTTCTATGTGATTTCAATGCTTCTATTGTTTTTTTAACATTTATATGATCACCATGAGCCACATCAATCAATAGAACATCTACACCAGCCTTAATTAATTCAATTCCACGTTCAATGGCGCCACCGGTTGTTCCAATCGCAGCAACCACAGGTATAATATAATCCAAGCTAATAACATTATCAACATATGATTGTCTATTTATTGATAATGTTTTTACAATATTACACTGTTCTTCTATTGACATGAATCTATGTATACATCCGGTTCCACCGAGGCCCATCATAGTAGATGCCATTTTCAACCCGCATATAGTTTCCATTGGAGATGCTATATATGGTGATTTCAAATAATAATTTCTAGTTAGTTTAGATGTAAGAGATACCAATGATCGAGATTGTACTTCCGAATACTTTGGAATCAAGTTTACATCATCGTATGTTAAAGCCAATACGGGCTGTTGTTGTGAATATATCATTCTTTATCGATTACAACCCATCCACGTAAAAACGATGGATGGGCTTTCTTTTGAATCAATCAGTAACATTGAACTTTTAAGTATCATTTATAGTATGCAAGAGCAAATGCAAATATAACAAGAACAGTAAGAAATGTTATCCAAATTGGGGATAAAACCCACCACCAGGACCAAGAAATCACATTTCCCAGTTTAAGTCCAATGAAAAGTATCGTAAGTAGACCAAGAAATCCAATACCATTTGAATTATTATTTGTATTACTCATATGCCCTATACCCACCACTTTCTGTTGTTTCTGTTAAAAATCCCAAGTCTACCCCTTGCTGAATCCACATCCAATAGTCGCCCATAGATTCAAATCCTGTATTTTCTTTGTTTGACCATCGTTCATATTCAGAATCCAACCACATTGCGTAATCTTCATCCGATTCGTAAACCCTATCCCACTCTGGGGAGCTATATCTTTCCTGTTCCATTTTATCTATTATTAGTTGTGATTAAAACCAAAGTAAAAATTTCCGCCGTGACTGTATATCGTTGTATCATAAAACTTGCGATATCCGTTCTTTGCACCATCATAATACGTATTAAGATCGGATGAATCGAATTTGCGAGCAATTCTCAAATTAAATGATCTAGGATAATTATCCCGGTCAAGATATAGTTCTCTAATGGCGCGGATTAGAGCAACCCGTTCATCTGATGAACATTCCCCACGATATACCTTATCAAATATTGATTCTGCTTTATCATGCATTTTTGCATCAAAATAATCAAAACGTTCTGGCATTGTGTATGGAAAATATGTATTATTCTTACGATTTTTCATGTCGTCTTATATATAGTTTATTTATAGATTCTATTAAGTTTAACTGACTACTTGTCAGTTTGTTTCCGTTTTCTAATTTATTTAAAATATCATTCACAGTGCTATAATCTGACATTGGGGATGATATTCGCCTACCATCTACATCCTTTATTAAATGTAGCAATGATTTTACTTTATTAAACGAGCGGTCCTCCATATTCTTCCTCTAACATTTTTTTGATTTCTTTTCCATCTTCCTTTAAAATATAGGTTTCTTCAAATGATGATTGATAATCCATTTCAAAATAGAACATCAATTTACCAATGAAGTTTATTTTTTCTATTTCAATTTCTTCTTCATAGTATATAGTCATTGGTTTCAATATACCAATCAAACTATCGGCTATATTCCCTGTCCATCCTAATATACGATCAATATCACAAACTACACCGTATAATCCAATATCATTTGTCTTTTTTTCACTATATTCACTATGATCCATTGTTTACCAAAAATTAGATACAGATTCTTGTTTGTATGTTGTAGTATATTGTTCTATCTCAGGTATAAATATATCGGCGTTTTTTGGATACGGTACCGATGGGTGCTTTAATGCCTTGGTTAATCTTCTCCTTTCCGATTTAGATGCCGCCAATATCTGAATGTATCTATGTTTGGCTGACTCTCGTTTTCTCCAAAATTCACTATATCCCTGTTTTCCTATTTCCATTTTAAGATGGTCGAGATTTGTTGATCCATATAAACTGAAAACAGTTCTACTATGAATCCAATCAAACGGGTCTCTTTGTAATGATATTTCATAATTCGGCATCAGTGCGATATCGGTGCTTAATCCTTGATATATCCAATTCGTTGCTTGATAAATACCACCAAGATGCTTTTGACCACTATCAGCGTAACTTATGAGCAACTTAATGTTAGTATCATTATCCTTCAACCATTTGAATGTTTGGGAAAGAGCATAAGATTCTACGTTTGTCCCATATCCATCATCTACATACAGCCGGGTCAGTTCTAATGCATTATCCTTAGTAAGACCTTCGCATATTGAGGTTGCCGCTCTTGCCCCAACAGGGAACCCATAAATCGCGCATCCTATCAATTTGTGATCACCAAACGTAGAATCATCATCTGATTCATGATAAATACCAATCGCGTAACGACATGATGTCCAGGCATGAGTATAATGCCTTTCAACAATTATTTTCTTTGCAATTGATTTGTTGATAGGAGCCACATGTATTTTTGACACATCGCAATATAACTTATTGGTTTCCTTCATTTACGTTCTGGGATCCATTTATATGATGATATATCAGACTCGATAACTAGCATCATGGGATTATAATTATCCGCAGAATCCACCAAATCAATAAGTGGTCTCGGAAATTTCAGTTCTCGTTTACCATACACCCCAAACTCCCGACGAAGGATAGTTTTACCCTTGTCGGGAGATTCGTAGATATATGTCTTTTTTCTTTCGTTCATATCATACCATCAAATATGGTCCCCATCCAGATGGAGTTTCACGTACAAACGATTTCAATGTCACCAAATAATGAGGGTGAAAGGCTACTGGAGCCACCCAACCAATTTCTTCTGGTGTCATATTATCCTTTTCATTGTTGCACTTGAAACACGCCGTTGCAAGGTTTTCCCATGTGTTCTTTCCTTTTCTTGACTTTGGTAGAATATGGTCCCAAGTCAATGACTTGTCGGTTCCGATTTCACCACAGTAAACACAAGTATAGTTGTCTCTCTTAAATACATTGCGCTTTGTCAATACCGCCTTTCTATATGGAAGATTCACATATCTCTTTGTACGTACAATAGATGGAACCGGCCACTTCGCACCTGGCGATGTAAAAAATTCACCTTCATATGACTCAATCAAGTCTACAGATTCCGAATATACATTTTTAAATGCGGTTCGGGAGTCCAATACACCAATTGGCATGAAGTTGTTGTTTAATACAAGCGTGTGCTTTGTTTTCATTTTTCTTCTCTTTTAATCTACATCATTAGGTTCTTCAATAGAAGTTAATTCAGGGCTAATTGTATCATTATACCCCATTACGTAATCCAATTCATTATTGGTTAAATTTATAATTTCATCAATTTCAATGGAAAAGAGTTCAATCCCACCCGTATTGCTTTCTTTTTCTTTCAAAACGGTTTTTTTCAATTCTCTTTAGTTCATTTTGTGTTAACTGTGGATTGTGAGATTTGGTTACCAAATTATTAGGCCTATCAACCCTTCGTAATGACGATACAGGAAGATTTTCCTTATAACCATGACCGGCATCTTCATACACACCATCCTTATGAAATAAAAGCTGGACCCTAACACCTTCCACTATATCACCATCAACAATACCATCACTAACAATCTCACCGAGAACATCAACTCTGGTATTTTGATCAACTTTCTGAATTGGTACCCCATTCTGTATAACTTTCATTACATACTGAGATGCCAATTCATCAATTGCTGGCGTTTGTACTTTAAAATGTGCTACAACATAATCACCAACAGAGAACGGTAAGGTATATTTCAACCCGTCGACTCTTTCCGAAAAATTATGCGTCCATTCGTTAATTCGTTTCATTATATATCCTTTACTAAGTAACCGATGTGAACTACCCACCCACACAAAAGCGATTGGTGGGTTTTACGATCTGTTATTATAAATATATATCATATTAGCATGAAAGTCAACACATTAACAGTATCTTAACAATTAGTGAAATCCATTAAGTACAATATTTTCTTCCGATGCATACCGTTTCAGTACATTTTTTACAATCAAACTTCTAATAACATCATCAGGTGTAAATTCCATGTAATCAACGCCTGGCACTCCCTTTAATCGTTTCCATGCATCAAAAAATCCTGATTGTCTGTAATCGGTGTATCTATCACATTGCCCAAGATCACCTTGAATGATAAGTTTTGTATTATCATTGATACGGGTCATCAGTGTTTTTAATTGCCGAGGAGATGCATTTTGAGCCTCATCGAGAATAACAATGCAATCATCCAGGTTAGCACCTCTAAGAAAATTAAGTGCTCTGAATTCTATCCGTTCCTTTTCAAGTAACTTTTCGACTTCCTGTACTGGAATTATTTTACATAAAACATAATACGCGGATTCGTTGTATTTTTGTATTTTAGCATCAAGATCGCCCGGTAGAAATCCAAGTGGACTTTCTCCACCAACATCCACCGTTGGATTGATAATTATAATTTTCTTATGTACAAATTCTCTTAAAAGAACATATTCTAATGCTTTCCAAAGCGTTATGTGAGTTTTTCCTACACCTGCTACTGCGTGGCACATAATAATATTATTGTCCATTGACAATATATCATACCACCTCTGCTGATTGTCTGTTTGAAATTCTAGATCCTTAACAAACTTAATAGGAACACTTTGCCTTCCGAAATGTTTGAATCCGTAATTATGTTCCTCTGTGTATGCATCTCCCATTCAGTTCTCCTCATAATTTAAATGAACAATGAACCACTATGGTCCATTTCAAATAAATATGAGATAACATTGAATGTTATCCGATTACACGAACAATATTTGATTCCTTTGCCGACTTTACTTTAAATTCGCAGCTTGGGTGTTCATCTGCAAATGTAGATGTTACTGTTGTTTCTGCATCAGTCACTGATACAGAATCCACAAGATATCGTTCCTTGAATTTCTTAATTTTTGCATCAACTACATCTTCCCAATGAACCAATACTTCAAAATACTTCGGTGTGTCTGTCATAACTGTTATTTATTTATTTTATGTATATTACCACTTTATGTGGACTTGTGTCTGTGAACTACCCACCATCGGCAATTTACCGATGGGTTGGGTTTCGGGCTTCATAGAATGTGCATTGCTAACAATGTCTGATTTTATCCACCCTTGTAATGGACAGTTCCTGCCCATATATTTTAAGTCAATCCACCAACGCAAAAGCGATTAGTGGGTTTTACATTCCGTTATTATAGGTATTTAACATTGAATATAATACGACATTATTGGAACACTTACAACTTATTCATATGAAGATGCTGTAAATTAATGTTCACCATATAATGAAAATCTGACAGGTTCGGGTTCTTCTATTTCTTCCGTATCAACCACATATACCTTTCCTTCAAATGATGATAGATGAAATTCAGTGCATTTTGTTTTCTGAAACACATATTCCAACCCATCTGTCAACGAATCAAATATAGGAGATGATCCATCAACATCGGTCCAGCAGTCCCCGGGCGGACATCTTTCTAATACTTGCTTTTTTACTTCTGCTGTTTCCATAATATTATCCTAAGAAATAGTTCTTTTTTCTACCAAGCACATTACCAACTGTTAGAAAATAACAATTGTAACAAATTATTTGGATGTTATCATATCTATGGTTTGTATTATCATTATCAATATAATGTAATTTAAGCGGAGATTTATCGTCAGTCAATCTCTTTTCATCAAATCCACATATTTCACATTTCTGTTCTTTATATCCTGAATTGAACAATCTTCGTCTAAGCTTCCAGGATTTATATTTCGGGTGTTCGCCATCCAAAATTTCCTTTAAAGGAGTACCTTGGTTTTCTGTTGTTCTTGATTTGGGTATACCCCTACCGCATTGATTCTTAAGCCTATCATGAATACCGTACAGCTTAGCATACTTCGTATACGTCTTATACGACACCCTAAGATATCTTGCCGCTTCAGAAGCGGACCTGCTTCTATCCTGAGCATCCAGTATTTCGTTTTCTAGTAGTGGTCTATTTAATTGAGTTCCCATTTTATTAGCTTCTATTTTCAAACCATGCGGATGTTATCTTCGGAAATAACTTATGCATCATTTCCTTCATAACCATTGCATATTCACGAATTTCCCATTGAGCATGGTCATGATCTCGCAATTCTAAGAAATTCATAATAGATTGAAATGATGCAGTCCAGTAAACTTCGGTATATAGAGCAAACCCAGGAAGTAATAACCTAGCCTGTTCTCTTGCAACTCCTCTATCAAGAAATCTATGATAGATGTTGGATGCATGATCTACATATTCAATATATTCATTGATACAAAGTTGGTTTTGAATGTATTCCAAATTCCCATCGGATGCTTGTTTATTATCAGTGGATTGTATTCTCCACAGTACTGGATGATAAAATTCATCATTTTCAACATACCGTCCGCTTATTTCATTCCAAGCATGATCTTTAGTTGAATACGTAGATGTTGTTTCTATACCAACAACATGTTTGTAAAGTTGCCTCATCACAAATTCAGGAGCTTTTACATGGAATTGTACCTGTATGTGGCGAAACGGTGATGTGTGTTCATTTTTTGCCAAATAAGCCACAAGCCTATCATCAGACGCATCCCATTCGCTCTTTCTATTTCCAAACGAAACCCTTGCAGAATTTACCGCTGTTAAATCATTCCCTAATGTGTCTATTACTTCTATGAATCCTTTATCAAGAACCTTTTCTTTCATATATAACCTTTATTTCCAATATTTGTATTTTGTTTTTCCTTCGGAATTTTTGAATGCCACTAATATTTCCTTTCTATTGTTTCTAAATTTACTTAGAGATACATGAACCCACGATGGTTCATCTCCAGTAGGATATTCAGATATCATTTGATCAAATTCTAAATTATCCTTAATGTATTCAAAAATTTGTTGGTTTGTTATTTGACCAAACATATCAGCGTCTATGTCTATTGCTTCACCTATTCTATGCTGACTTGATTTAGATCCACCTATTTTTTTATTTACAGCTTCTGATCTATAGAATGACGATACACCAATAGGTATGCCAAAATGCTCACGTACAGGATCAAATACATGCTTTGCAACATATTGCATTGATTCCAAGTGTTTCGGAGATGGGTTATTATCCAACCCATATCTAATTGCTGTTTGGCTTTTTGTAGCTTCGCTGTATGATATGTATTTGGATATTCTAATCACTATGGTAGTACCGTTATTGTTGTCGCTTTCATTTTCTTTGCCTTTGTTATGGCTTTTGCTTTTGCAGCCGAATATGTTCCAGTAAAAAATATTGTTTCTCCTTCTATTTCAAATCCCCACCCATCCGTTCCGCTTGGCTGTTTACTATGCGAGTATACGTATTGATTGGTATCCACTCATATTTCATTTAATTTATTTCCAGATTCGATAAATGAAGAAATAATATCCCGATTATAGTTACCGTCTTTTAAGTTTTGAATCACCTCTTTGCGAATAATTTTAATGAAACGTTCAAGATTTATTTCTTCATCTACCGAGTCCGGAAGAGTATCATGCTTAGTAGATGCAAAATCCTTTGCATCTTTCTTACTAACTGATTTTGCAGCTTTGACAACATCAGGAGATACTTCTGAATCGTTCAGATCACCATTTTGATATTGATGTACCAATGCGAAAAATTGTTGTTGTTTTTTACTTAGAGCTGACATAAATTACCCCAATATATAAATATGTTCGGCTGTACATACCACCTTTCTAATACTTCCAGGAACTGGAGTATTCTGTGGGAGTTCGGATACTGCTATGGATCCACTATCAAAAAAGATGGTTCCTGTTGCCGAACCATTTGGAATGAGTACACCCCATGGACTTAAAAATTGGCCGGCCTTATCACCAGCTGTTATAGATGTACCGGAAGTTACCGATTGAACTCTTGATATTTTAAAATATGACATATTATCCCTCTAGTAATTCTGGATTTTCAACACCAACCGTTATACTGTTTGATTGATTTGCTGTTTGGTTGTTTGATGCACCGGGAGAAAAGTGTTCTAATGCAGTGAATCCAAGACCACCTGCTACTACAAACAACATTCCTTCATATATAAATTCTTCCATTGGTATTTTAAACATTAAATTAACAATGAATGCCACACACATGAGAAAGAAAGCTATAAATGTTATTATACGTTTGCTGGATGGCTTTCCCTTCGTATCTAAAAATATTTGCTTCACACTTCGTTTGAATACTTCTTTTTTATCACCCATCGGGTGCTCCGGTTATTTCTTTCGAACTACCACCCCCAAAGGAAGCGGTTTTCTTTTATTGTCACTTATAAATATAAGCCATTACACAAATAACTAATCATTTTCCTTGTCCTCTGTACTTCTTCTTGTACAATTTAGACTTTTTATAATTACTAGTCTTTGATTTTGAATTGACTCCTGGTCTTTTCTTTTTTGGTTTTTTTGTATGGGATGTGTTATCTGCCATGTAAATATATGTTTATTTTAGTTTGATTAATTCATGTTCGTATGTCTGTAACGAACGTATGTTTACCTTAAATATATCATATTCCATTTCACCGACATTTCCACTATCGGTTAATATTTCTGGTAATTGATATAAAAATTTGAGCCGGTCAATGGTGAGTAATGAACCATCGAATGATATAATAATATCGTTTATTTGTTCATCATCAATATTACATAACCTATCAGATAAGTCAAATGTTGTTTCACTTTGAAACCAGTTGATAATGGAATGTATTTCATGTGGCTCACAATCACTGTAAATATTGGATGCCCACGGTTCAAGAGTAGACAATAATTGACCAGTACAATTGTGAATCACAAATCCTATATCATATTTATGGGGAACAATGGGGTGCATGAATTTATCATGCTTCACAAATCGACCCCATTTCCGAATGAAATTTCTAGTGCTTCTTTCATTTTGCTTCAACCATTCAGATGATTCTTTACCAACGGTTGTTAGTGTTGGATTATATCTACTACCACGACATGTCATATGATATAAATACCCATCCCAAGTTTGATCAAATGTACAGCCATATAAAAGAAAACGATCAAATATATCAGAATCTTCTTTTGACTGTGGAGCATATAGTGGGTCATGTCCTCCAATTTCTTGAAATGTTTTCTTCGTACACATCCACGGCGCGAAAATACCATGTGTTATTTTACGGTTGTTTGTTTTTCTAAGATCAACCACCAATTCAGCCAGTTCCCGTTCTTTGAATTCTTCGGGTTCTGTTCCCAAGTCTGCAAGTACCTTTTCGGGGCCTGGTGGATGAAGTGGTGGTTCTATTCTAGTTAAGCTTACGATATTTGTATCAGAAACAAGTTCTAATGCATGATCAAAGCAATCATTGGTTGCGTACATATCGGCGTGCCATATGACAAACAAATCAGTTTCCACCAATTCATCAATGACTCTATCATATAAAATGGTATGGCCCAATCTAATTGGTCCTTCATTCCGGATCGCTTTTACTTTTGGATCGGATTCCATTATTTCTTTCATCCATTCCCAAGTACCATCTGTTGATGCGTCATCCGCGTAACATATCCAAACATCCGGACCTAAATTCTTTCTTACGGCTTCGTAATTCCATTTCAAATACTTGAGATTCGTCCTACTTGGCGTCACCAATGACACATCATTTAATGTATAACCCATTTGTTGTTTTGTTATCGTTTAAAGTTTATTTCCACATGTTGCGCAGAATTTCCAACTACCTTTCAACTTTCGCCCACAATCATTACAATAGTTCCTAATTTCAGATGAAATATAAGTTGATCTGTTTTCTTCTGGCAATATCTGCAATATAGATTCATAGGTATGGAATGAATCAAATTCCATATCTACATCATGTAATTGCTGCCCACTGGATGTTCCCTTTCCAATTCTACCGGTTTTAACGCCCTTATTTTCGTTTTTACTAAGATTAACTCTACGTGTTATCTGACCACTATTATAAAGCATAGCATCCGATGTATTATTCGTAGTGGTAGAGTATACAGTATTTAATACTGTATTTGCAGTGGTACTAATATTGTATGAATCGTTAATATTGTATGTTAAATAATCAGCAGTAGATGACTGATGTGACGGTGTATTTGTATTGATATACCAACTTTGATTAGTGACACCGGCGAATCGCCGACCGGCGATTGTCCCGTTCCATTGTTGATTTAATGATATTTCTTTATAAAACTTCACTTTAACCGTTCCATTCTTACGAATGGCACGCTTTACTTCGTTTGAATTACCATCTACATCGTATGTTTTAAATAAAAACTTACGTTGGTCATCAATATATCTATCTAAGAATACTCGTTCGCCTGGTTGGATAACAAGTTTTTTATTTGATATAGGACTACCATTCAATTCAATTAAAACACCAAATGTATCAGATTTGCCATTAAATAATTCTATTTGAAAATTAGAATTATTTTTCAGGTATACCCTATCATTGTATTCCTTTATTCTGTTTTTGTTTACTGCGATATGTGTTTCTAACTGTTCCATTATTCATCTCCATCGCTAGAATCTTTCATGGCAACGGATGATCTATAATTTGATGTCACCGATGATGCATGTGAATATGAACTAACCATTCCTGCGCTTGATCTATCAAACGTTCCAGTTGATGTCAATGACATTCCGTAGTTTTTTCCACCTTGATTAAATGCATCTATTCCCACCCCTGCAAACAAAAATTCCCAACCGTCATTTTGCTTTTCTTCTACCAAACGTCGTGCGTTATCTGTTGTGTATTCTCTACTGGAATTTTCAAGACCGTCCGTATTAATGAACACTATAGCGTTATCATCACTATTTGAATTGATTGTTTTTCCAATTGCATCATTAAGGGCAGTCATGCCACGTACGCTATAAACGTCTGCTGTTAATTCCTTAACATCCCCTAGTGGTACTCTATTGTATATCAGATCGTATCTATCATCAAACAATATTAGCGACAATATTGCATCACCGTCCAACTCTTTTTGTTCTTTCAAAAACTGATTGAATCCACCGATGACATCCGATGCCAAACTTCCCATTGAACCTGAACGGTCCAAGATACAGATTATATGAACTGTACCATCCCTTTCCACTACTTTTTTTGCTGTAGCCATTGTATTCTCCTTTGTTAAATTTAGATACCAAGCAATTCATGTCCTTTTGTGAAACATTCGACGGCTCTAATGAACCGCTGCCCGATAGCAATGAAGTTATCATATGTGAACTACCCACTATTGGTGGGGTTTACGCTCTGTTATTATAAATATATACAAATACAAAAATGGTACTTTGTTAATCCCTTATTCTTTGTTTTTTAACAAGTAAAAGAACAAAAAGAGAACTACAAAGTACCATATTAGAAAAAATATCATAATGGTACGATTGGTTAGTTTACAGTCCCATACTAGAGAACGAAAAAATCGTACCAATTACGACATATTACTTCATAATACAACTATTAATTATCTTATTAATTGCCGAAGTTGATCCCCTTAATGCGAAGGCGCCTTCAAATGTATTATTACCGTTAGGTATTCGAATACGAACAAAATTTCCGGTTTTAAGTTCATTAATTATCTGTGGTTCATTCACTTGTCCCGTTGACCAAATTGGTGTTACAACCACATTAGCACTAGAATTGACCTTCCAACCTGTCCGATTTCTATTATCGATTCGGATTGTTGGGTTAGCATCAATTTTAAATAAAACTTCGGGTGTTTCGAAAACAAGGAATGTTGTTTCGGTAAATTGAACAGCGAGCCAAATCTTGCCGTCGGAACACATAAGCAATAGTCGCTTCATCACACCGGAGTTTTCCAAAAATTCGTCTCCTCCATATACACGTTTAGGAGCAACAATGCTCGAAATACTAATATTATCCCCAGTGAAACTATCAATTTTTTGTTGAAACTTCCATCCCTGGGCCTGTATATCGTTCGCCGGGTTGATTAACCACAATATTACTAAGAGTAAAGATGTTATTGTTTTCATTTTCTTATCCATTATATTCATTATATCTACTCATAATCTCTAAATGTTATACCAACAGGAAATTGTGGTTTCCCATCATCTGTTTTATCAGGATACCGAACTGTTAATTGCTTACCTCTATAATTCTCAAAATTCTCAAAGTATTCAGTACGTTGTTCATGTGTTCCCTTGGGTCGAGCGCTGAATGTTTGCCCATCTTCCATTTCACATATGAAGATTGCCGTTCCTACATCCTTACCAGAGCCTTCTTCAACCCCAATTACAGTGTATTCCGAATCAAAGAATGATTTCAATTTCAAAAGGTCAGCTGACCTATTACCAAGAGCATATGCCCCATCCAAGTTACGAGCGATCAACCCCTCGTAACCCTGACCTACATATTCATCATGCTTTACTTTGACTTCTTCTTCATTATTGCAGATGTCATATGAAACCAACTTAATAGATGAATTACCAACTTCTTCAACAATATCTGATAATAGCTTGAACCTATCTTCAAATCCCATATCAGGATCATCAATTACTACCAAATCATACACATTATATTCAAGCTGCAATCCACGATACTTCTTAGTCGCCGATATAGATTCTTGAAAGGTATATGAATATTGATCCAACATCAATTCACCATCCAGAGTAATATTACTCGGTAGTTCGCATTTCATATGTTGGATTGTTTCTGGAATGTTATCCTTATTTCTCCGAGACCAACCCACTTCACCATCAAATCCCATCCGTACGCCATTCAATTTAGGCTGTACTGCTACTGGGTATTTGATATTATGTTTTCTTTTTTTCCAAGGATGTGCCAACATTGCCTGTGGTCGTTCTTGTATTATTGGCTCTCCTTCATATACATATCCAGAATCAATTTTTCTGAGCATTGCCGATTCGATTTCAAGCACAGCCTGTTCCTTTGGTTGGACTTCATTTGCCCTGCCTTCATTTTTAATAGTTGATTCTTTAAATGCAGATACGATATGCTTAGATTCTGACCCATCGGTTTTCAATTGCCATGATTCAGTTTGTGTTCCATATTTCCCATCATTTTCTACTGCATAACCCACCCAAAACTTCATCAATCCCTTAGATGTTAAAGAATCAAGCTTCTGTGTTGTATAATATATATTCATTTATGTTATTAAGTTACATCTGATTGTCTATAGAACGCCCAAGCTACATCCTTACTATTTGATTTCCGTAATACATACGGCGCTGGTGTTCCCTTCGCCCATTCTGGCCAATTGATATTGCCGCTGGTGTACGCCGGGACGTACCAAAAGAAAACGGCATCTGGTACAGGATTCAATGTGGAATTTGCGTTCATAATGGTTCTACCAACACGAATTGCTTCTTCCCACATTGTACGATGAAGCATGCTAAGTTCATCATCAAGATACATGGAATGAATATTCGTAATTAGCTTGTGACCTGGATCTGAACTATAACTAATGGCTGAAAATTGACCCCTATGGTGTGCGACTTCACAGTATGTTGTACCACGAAATTGAAGTTCTACTCTGTTCCGTACGGACCAGCCAATGTAAACCCAATGGTTTGAATTTTTGGATTCTGAATACAATACCTGAGCCATACACACTTCTTCAGCGGTTGCTCGGTATTCGGAATGAATAGATTCAACGGGAGCAACATCTAACCGTTCGATGATCGGCGGTTGTTCTGTATAGCTTTGCTCGAAATTCGCACGGGCAATTGCTATATGGTCCATTGATAGATACCCCATCAACCCAACCAATACAAAAATCAAAAGTGCTAATTTACTTTCTGGAGACTTCATGTTATCTATGATTTAACGAGACAAATGCGATAGAGATTTCCACAATCGGAAATTTCTAGTAAAACAGAATGAAATGCCGAACCGGCATACATTCCAATCGGATTGATTGGACAACTTTCACAATCAATATAAGGGTCCGCTCTTGAAAAATCATCAAGAGCATACCATACCTTATTGTATTTAAGAAACATATCACCGTAATACGAATCGGGATATTCTCCCTTAATATCATCGGGCAGATCAGATCTATATAAAAACGGTTTCCACTTATGATCGGTAACGTATTTCATTTTGTTTGCTTCCATATACTAATAATACAAAAAAATTTGGATATTACCAATTATTCTATACGAAGAAACGATGAAGAGTCACTTTCCAGCCATACTCAAATTATTAAAGACAGGTTCAGTATCATAAATAAGTTTGGTCTCAAAGTCTTCTGCAAGACCTTTGTCACCCACATTAACCCAACTGAACAGCCAGCTATTTAAGTCGGGATCGTATAGATACATCTTTAGCGCTGTTTGTGAGTCGGAACTACCACCACCTGAGTGAATAATTGGCATCCCTTTGTTATTAAATACGTTCTTATGTCGGATACGTCGATTACCAACATTCCCACATCCAATAGACATTACAGTCATTGTTGGTTTGTAAATGATACGATACACACCAACCGCTTTAGAAATACCATTGCCTTCTTTTGCTGTAAGCGACAATGGTTCGGACCATTTTAGTATTCCATTCTTTTCTATTTCATCAATGCGCTTGATTTGTTCTTGTAACCGAACCTTTCGTGATTTGATAGCTTCATTAAAAATTTTCATTGTTTCCAATAATAGATATTATTTGTATGGTTATTATTACCGAGTTCTTAGTGGGATGTGGTAGCTCATTTCTCTATGAGTTTAATTCTTTATATCCGCCAAGTTCCTTAGCATATGCTACTAATGCCTTCATTACTTTAGGCTCAAGTGCTACTACGGTATTGTCGTGATGGTTTACGGCTAACCATATTTGATAACCATCAAATGATACATACACACCATCTCCAATATACTTTTTATTTTGTTTAATTTCACTCATAGTATTATTGTTTCTTGTATATCGTACCGTTAA
>Ga0136555_1000081_pt1 | contig 34818 bp, 40 predicted proteins | sample AntRauTorckE5432_FD_104927 | JGI IMG/M metagenome (GOLD analysis project Ga0136555, IMG submission 104927) | Saline lake microbial communities from Rauer Islands, Antarctica - Metagenome Torckler E5 #432 | ecosystem: Environmental > Aquatic > Non-marine Saline and Alkaline > Saline | place...
CACTGTTTTAGCAAAGACATCAGTTACCCCGATCCAGGGGCCGGTGGTGGCGGCGATTTCGCCGGTGGCAGCGGCCAGGGCCAGCAGAGCAGCGCAGGCAAAAACGCGGTGCAGCATGATTCGGGTGTTTGGGATGCAGGGTGACGGTGAAACGGCCTGCTGTTATAGGAACGCCGTCTAATTTTTTTTCAGGCAAGGCTACGCTGCACTAGGACTCGTGAGGCACAACTGGAACGTTGGCAGCCGCTGGCGCCGTCGGGGCCGTGCCGAACCGAGGCTGCGGTGCTTGCGAGACGGGCTTGGGCAGCGGGGAGGCGTAGTAGGCCCGGATGGCCTCGGCGGCGGCGAGCTTGGACTGGCGCATCGACATGCTGGCAGCCGAGCACGATAAAATGCAGCAAGATCACTGCGCGCTGCCCATTTATAGAGGCAGAGGTTCTATTTTAAGCACCACACGCCATGGCGGACGCCGAGCTGAACTTTGTCACCGTGGCCCGCAGCTTCTCGCGGCTGCTGGCCGGCAGCCCTGCAGACGACGCCATGATGGACTCGAGCAGGGTCGCGCTCCAGCTGCTAGCGTACTACGGCGACTTTAGCGCCAAGCAACACCTGCGCATCAAAGATTCGCCGCACCTGTTTACCCGAGGCTCTGGGGCGTGGACCGACTGCCTGGCCGAGCTGGAGGCGTACGCTAAGGCGTACCACTGTGAATTCTGGCACGTCGAACTGGTCGGCAAGGGTGTTGATGTGGCGCGGGCCATGTCCATGCTGGCCATCCTTGCGGTCCGCAACCTTCTGCTGACCAGCCTGGCGCCGCATGGCGTCATGCCTGACGGTCACGAACCGATCGTCGTATCAACCATGATACACGAGGGCATCGTCGACGCGGCAGTGGTGGCTTTGCCGGCAGCGCCGTGGACCGCCGTGCGCGACATTCGCAAGCGGTGCCGCCCAGATGTGTGGGCCAAGCTGCTGGTGGCCGTCTTGGGCCTTGTTGCACACCAAGTCCAGGCCTGGCAAACCTCGCACGCGCTGCGAATCTGGCACGCTGCCTTGACGCTGGACGCCGTGCTGACGGACATTGACGCGGACGACGAGGTGCCGCAGGTGTACGTGTCGTACCAAGAGCACCTGGTGATTACCGATCTCAGCAGCGGCAACAAGCGTGGGTGGTTTCAGGACCGAGCGAGCATCGAGCTCGACGCAGACGGAGCGGCCGTGCTGCCCTACAAGGACCTGGAGATGCGATCGGTGTTTGCGTCGCTTGAGCCGACGGACTGGGACGTAATGCCTAGGGCGTCTGCCAACGCACTTGCCGAGCTGCAGGCGCTGGCTGCCACGGCTCCGTACGGTCAGCCACCGATGGACAGCGAAGAGCCCGCTCGCCCGCCGACGGTCTGCGCTGTCTACTGCCCTGGACTGGACCCACCTGTCGTTGTACAGCGGATGGCCGGTCTCTCGTGAGCGAGCACGCATTTACCGCTGCGATGGCCACGTTCCGCATCAGCGATCCGGCCACCGACTGGCTCGAGGCCTGCAAAGGTATGGGCCTGGTGGCAGCCACGGGAGTCTCGGATGAACCTGAGTTTCACATGTGGATGCGTGCGCTCGGGCTGTCGGACAACGCGTACTGGCTCACGGTGCACAAGGCCTACGTGGAGACTGGGATGTGGAGCAACATGCTTTTGATTCTGGCAAGCCATGTGCTGCAAGACGCTCGGTGGCTGCTCGCGGTCAAGCAGCGCCTAGAGCCAACCGAGAAAGACGGCCTGCGGTTTGTGCTGCCCTGCGGTGAACCTGAAGACCTCGACAACATCGAGCGGGTGGTGGACCTGAGCATCAAAGCAGACGAAGCGGGCGCAACCGGACACGTCTACAAGCTGCCGGCCATGCGACACAAGAGCATTGTGGGAAAAGTAGTGTACGACCCAAAGGAGGCCAGTCCCAGCACCGCTCTGGTGCTCAACGAGACGGCCATGCACGCGCTGGCATACCAGCAGGCGCCAGACTTCGTGGCCAAGCCTCTGCGCGTGTACCGCCTAGGCGACATCGGTGTGCTGACGGTGATGGAGAACGTGGGTATGGCCACGGACCAAGCCATGCGCGACCACGCAACTGTGTTTCGACGCATCGACGTCTCGGCTCAGGACAAATACTGGGCCACCGTGATGAGCGATGTTGCAACGGCTCTGCAGCAGATGCGAGCGCATGATGTGGCTCTGACTCACGCGGACCTGTATCCGCGTAACGTGTGCGTGAAGGTCGACGACGAGGGCTGTCTTGAGCTTGAGCCGCACACCAAGATCATCGACTTTGGCCGGACGACGGCGGTCATTGGTCCAGCAGGCAGCCCGAGCCAGCAGTACGTGGTTGGCACCGGTGACTGGAATGCCCCGACTACTACGAATTGCCCCGAGTCGCGCGACATGGCGTCGTTTGCGCTCGAGCTGCTGATATTCGGCGGTATTGTGGACGAGGGACGCTACCTTATGCCCGACCGCGTCCGCACGGCAATCGCGGGCTGCCTAGGTATCAAAGCCGGCAGTCTGCAGCAGAACATGCTGAGCCTGAGCGGTACACTGAGCAATTTTGACGCTGCCTTTGACGCGTCTCGCCGGGCAATGGTGTTTGCCGATTTTCCGGGGTGCACGCCAGTCAACGTTTTGGCAGCCATGGCACCACTAATGGCGTAAACGCGGCTAAACGGCGTCTCTAGGGCCCAGAGCAACCCCGCGATCAAACCCTGCCTTTGTAGCTAAACTCTGCGCTGTACCTCACCCCCACCCTGCTCGAACCATGTCCAAGCTTGCTAGGTGCCCTCGCCTGCCCATGCGCGGCCTCAAGATTGGCGACCAGGTCCTGTCACCCGATGTCGAGGCCCTGCTTCGGGCTGTCCAAGCCAAGATGCAATACGTCGGCTACGAGTACGTCGCTCGCCGCCCCTCTTTCACGACGCGGGGCCGGGCGATCAAGTACGACACCCCAGACCCTTACGACAAGGAATCGTTCGAGTACTTTCGGTTAGCCGTTTGTGTCGGACACGAGAGCCTGGTCGCAGACCCAACCACCGAGGTCTTGGCGTGCCTCAACAACCAAGAGGTGACGCTGTACCGTGCCCGGCTCACGGACGAGCAGTACTCGCTCGGCCTGAAGACTGCCAACGCTGTTGATTGGGCCACTCACGCTGACGTGAAAGAAAGCATTGCCAGGCGCAAGTGGGAGAAGACCTTTAAGGCACGAACAAGTGCGCCCCTCGAGTACTCCAAGATGGTGCTGGCGCTGCCATCAGGCACCGTGTTTAAGGCTGACCCAACGAGCTCCCGTCCGCTGCTTATCGGCGAAGGCTGCCGCACTCGCGTGCTGGCCTACAGCGGTGGCGACTTTGTGGTCAAGATCATCCGCGACGACAAGCCTTACCTTGTGCAGCGCATGCATCTGGAGGTTGCGCTGGGTGTAGTAGCGCACCTGCTGTTCCCCAAGTTCGCGGTTGACACTCTCAAGGTGTTTGAACGCCAGAGCGAGGCCGGCGATCACACGGTTGTGGTCGTCATGGAGCGGTTTTACATGTCCCTGGCCGACATCATGGTTCGCTGGGACCACGTCTTCGATGGCGTGTCCCAGTACGCCATGGCCGTGTGGTTTGGCAAGGTGTTTCTGCAGGTGGCCGAGTGCCTCGCTGCATTTCAAACGCCACCGCACCTCTTCGTCCACGGCGACACGGCGGCCCGCAACTGGCTCGTCGACGTTACCGAGGAGAACTGGGCCACCGCCGAGCCCAGGGTCAAGATCTGCGACTTTGGCGCCTCGGCAGTCTACTTCGACGCCAAAGGCCCAAACCCAGTGATGCTGGCGACCACCCAAGGCCCAAAGCTGGCAGCAGACGACATCAAGCCCTCGTCGGACACTGTGCTCTTTGCAGTGTCCGTGGTCACTCTGACCTCGTTTGTCCAAGACAACGGCTGCAAGCTGCCCGTGTGTGTCCTAGAGGCGCTGAACGGCATGTTCCAGACCATGGACATGGACGTCCTCGAACTGGCCAAGGCCTACTGGAAGGCTGACGTCGAGAACGACGGCCGCGCAGTTGTCGGCATGAACCACGCCTTTCTGGCCGGGTCAATCCCCTGGGCATCCCCGGGGTCTCTCCGCGCGATTGCTGAATTCCTTGTGGACCCTACAAACGAGGCTGAAGTGTGCAATTAACAATTGAACGAATAAGCCATGCGTGTGCTGTGTCTGCTGAGCATCGCAATAATGCTACGCACCCGGGCAGACCCAGCCACGCCGTGGCTGGCCCAGTGCCCGCCGGGCACATACGGCGTCGGTCCGTCGTACGATGGCGCAGGAGACCCAATCTGCACCCCGTGCGGCGATGGCACATTTTCGAGTACTTACGGCGCTGCTGCGTGTGTGCCGTGTCCTAACACGTCAACAACCAACGACCGGCATACAGGGTGTATTGAGCCAAGCAGCCCGGCGCCTGGAACCGCGTCAAGTGCGGCGGCGGCGGCGAGTGTGTGTGTCTTAACAGTGCTGAGCGGCTGGCTCATTGCAGGGCTTTGAATTCACTCTTAGTCTCAGTCGAGCCACACAACCTGGTTGCACTGCCGCCACGCCGCTGCCAGGGCATCAACGGTGCCCTGCACCGATCCTTTGGCGCCAAACTGCTCATCGTCAAACACGGCTAGGTCAACGCGCAAGCCGAACCTTTGCTCAGGCGACAGAGATCCAGTCAGACACACGCTGTCAATCTCGAGCAGCGCGAGCTCTAGTGCCGCGTCGACCATCGAGAACCGGTCGGCCCGCGTAAGCGCCTGCACCCGAGCCCGGCACACGCTGATTGACACGGTCTGGGAAACAATGTCGTGCCACAACCGAACGCAGAGCCGAGAATGCGTCGCGTACACCGTCCGTTCAAGGTCGTGAGGGACGTCGCCAGGGCCGACACGCTCGTACAGCACCATCGGCCAGCCTGGGCCCAGTGAGTCCAGTCGCGAGAGTATCTGCGTGCTGTATCCGACGGCCAGGGCTGCCGGCGGAAGGGGATAAGGTCCCACGGTCGGTTGGTTGTAGATGGCCTTGGCAGACAGCGTTCCGCAGGCCACGCCGGTTCGGCTGCCGCTCCACAAAACGCTGGCTGGCCGCAGCGTGTCGTCAACTGCCGTCGTTGTTACCACCACGTTGGCCAAGGCCATGGCTGTCGTTGATCCTACGGCAGAGCACGGCAGAGTCGCGTGCGTTGCGGTTGGCCCGATGTACGCGAGAGACAGGCTCAGCAGCGTCCCGGTCGCCGACAGCAGTTTGCGCAGGTCCAAGACCGGTTCGTTGGTGGGACTCGCAGGTGCCACGATCGTGATGCGCAGTGTAGTGAGCTCGGAAAGTTCGAGGTCGTTCAGCAGCAAGCCCGGGCTCTGCTCAGGGCTTCCGATAATCTGCAGGTAGCGCAGCTGCGACGAGAACATGCCCAAACCATACAGCACATGCCACAACTCGGTTGTGACCCGGTCGAGTCGCAACTCGCAGGGCCGAGCCAAGAACACACCGGGCAGCCGGACAGCCGAGGCGTCAAAGCGGGCCAGTGGCTTGGCTCGCGTGATCACGCTGATGGCACGTGCAAAGCCGGACAGCGTGGCAAACAGGCCCAGGCCGTACACGTGTGACCCTGTGGCTGGAGTGTGCGGCGCCGTGTACACCAGGTGCAGGGCGATCGCCAGAGACTCAAACAGCGGTAGCAAGCAAGCCAGCGTGTCCATCAGCATCGAAGCTGAGGGCTGCATGCTCTTGTCCAGGTGCACGTCGACGATGTGAAGCGTGATCGTTGAAGGTTGATGCACAATCCACTGCCGAACGAGGTCGGCAGTCAGCGTGGCCTGTGTTGGCGCTTGGTCCAGAGCGTTGTTGGGCATCCCGAGCAGTGCCTCGGAAAGAGTGGAAAATGACTTTGGAATAACATTCAACTGCCCTAGTCCGTTAAGTCTATTATTGGAAAGCAGGGGCTCCTAAAATAGTGTGCCTAACACCAGGGCGTCCAGTCGGCTGGCAGGCCGTGTCTGAGACGGTACTTGAGGCTGAGAGCCCCTGCATCTCGAAAACGATGTGGTCTGAGTGGCGAGCATCCTGGTCTAAATCAGACCTTAGTCATCTTTTTGAGACAGAGTATTGCGCAATGCTCAGCTCTGAAAAAAACACAAGCCCAGCTCAGAATCCCAATGTCAAGTTTTCGGGACACTTTATTTTCGGACAGGGGGGGGTGTCCGAAAAAAAAGTGTCCCGAAAACTTGACATCAGGATTTGGAAATGGCCTTGTGTTTTTCGCTGCGCATTGCGCAATGCTGGACATTGAAAAAAACCGAGCTCGGCTCAAAATCTGGATGTCGAGTTTTCGGGACACTTTTTCTTAGGGACACCCTGGGTGTCCGAAAAGAATTGTCCCGAAAATAAAGTCACGCCAAGAACACCGTGTTGCTTTTTGGTGCATGTTAAGCAACTCTCGACTTTTAAAAAACACAAGTCCAGCTCGGAATCCCAATGTCAAGTTTTCGGGACACTTTATTTTCGGACAGGGGGGGGTGTCCGAAAATAAAGTGTCCCGAAAACTTGACATCCAAGGTTTGAGTTGAGGCTTGTGTTTTTGATCCGCATTGCGCAATGTTGGACTCTGAAAAAAAATACAAGTCCAGCTCGGAATCCCAATGTCAAGTTTTCGGGACACTTTATTTTCGGACAGGGGGGGTGTCCGAAAAAAAGGTGTCCCGAAAACTCGACATCCAAAGTTTTAGCGGGGACTGTATTCATATCGCATTGCGCAATGACCGTCGGGCTGTCTTTATCATCAGCGTCTATGTTGTCATCAAGTGTGAGTGACTGGCTAAGCGCGAGGGACGGTTGCAGTGATGCAATTGTATTCGGTTCGCGCATTTGCTGACCAAAGAACACCAGCAGCAAGCACAGTCTAAAGTATCGCTGCTCAGACTTGAAGGCAAGCCATGACTTGGTTCATGGCTTCGCCCCACTCCTCGAGCCCGTGCAATGCAAGGTTGACTTGCAGCAACTCTTCCGCTTGCAAGGCCAGCCCGGCCTCGCCACGCTCGCTCTCGAGCACTAAGCAGAGGTAAAACCACACGGCTGTACATGGAGGGTGTCCCATGACACAGCTGCTGGCAATGACTTGATGGCCAAGCTCAAGGGTCATGATGCCTGCTCGTCTGGCTCGTACGTGTGCTTCCAATAGCGTGTTGAGCTGCTGACGGAGTACTACTCCAGACTCGGTATGCATGAGCGTAGCAATAAACTCGCGCTCGGTCTCAGCATCCAGGGGCGTGTGTGCCTCTAGCTGCCTGCGGATGGTCCAGAGAAGCCCGATGTCGCCACGCTTGAGTCCGTGGAAAAAGGCTGTCTGTGATGCTCCCGGGTGCAGCGGGGAAGCTGGCATGAGCTGCAGACAGTCGAGAACCGTTTGGCGCAGTGCCGCAGGCGATGAGGTCAAGTGACTGCTCGTGAGGGCCCAGCCAACCAGCATCCAGCGTGAAGGGTGGTCGGCGTATTCGGCTAGTGCGCCTAGCGCCAGACACAGTCTGGAGCGGGCCACCACGGGGTGCACTTGGTGGCAGTCGGTCAGTACGCCAAGGCGGATGCGCAGACCAGACAATCGGGCCTGAGCACTGTCCAGGCGAGCCATGGTTGCGCTGGGCACCATCAGCTCGACCAGCTCTCTGTCCATGGCCGACCGAGAAATGATTGCCTTGCAATGCTGCTGGACTCTGTGACTCGGCGGTGGCTATTTTGAGCTAAACGATGTGCAAAACACGTGTTTGTACAGCTAAATTAGACTACTTCCAATGATAACGCTCAAGCTCACGCTTCCACTCAAAGTCACAGTGAGTCCGCTTCATGATGCGGTTGAGGTGAGCGGCCGTCTTGCCCACTGGCGACGCGCTGTTGCCTCGAGCTGCCGTCCAAAAGAAGTGGTAAAAGGCTGCAGCTGCTTGCACTGCAAGGCGATATGTCCGAGCCCGCTGTATAACATCGCGTTGCATGTCACCCGTCGCAACCCCGATGCGGCGCTTGTGCGTGTGTGTCTTCAGCACGCGAATGACTTCGCCCCAAGCCAGACTGTCCATCATACCCTTGAGTAGCCGGGCCTCAGTGCGCTGGTCGATAGGCAGTTGGGCTCGGATGGCGTTGCGCATGGGCCAGAGTCGCTCGAGACCACCTTGTTCAAGGCCACTGTAGTAGCTGAGGATGAGGGACCGGTTGACAGTGGCGGTGACGGCGGTCATGGCAATGCGAGCCCAGGCACGACCGAGGAACTTGTACTTGGGTAAGACGAGGCCGGATAGGGTGCGGCCAAGGGCCTTCCACGAGTCTTCCGAGTGGTCAGGGCGCTCGAGGTTGCCAAAGGCAATGTCGAGCACAAACGTCAAGTCGGGAACGCGCATACGGTTGTACTCGTCCAAGTCCTGGTCGATAAGCCCCTCAAGGACAGCGAAGAGATGGCGGATACCAGTGTGCCACAGCCGGCCGGCTTCGTCGGCGACAGGCACGGGAGGATCAAGATCGAACCAAGACATGATGTTGGGCGTTTGATAAGCGAGATAAATGAAGAAATGCTCAGATGTTTCCCACTTATAGTGCATTTTAATCTATTTTTGGACAACGTTGTCACACGTTGTTGCCAACGCGTAGCAACGTTTTGACTTTTCAGCACAGTTGGCCCTGGCGAGGCCCTCGGGCCCTCAAAGACGGCTAGCATGCCGCGCCCATAACCAAAGAATGTTGCGAATCGCAAGGCGAGCTTTGGTAGATTCAATTAGGGGGTCACGACTGAGCCACAGCTTGGTCTAGCACAGCCTGTCCAAACTCGAGGGCCAAGACACTCTCCAGGAACTCCAGGGCCTCGGTGTACTCCGACTCTTCCGGGTGACAGTCTTGACGGACGGCGCGGACCATGAGGGCGCCCAGGCGCAATGACAGTTCTTGTGTGCAGGCTAGATCCACCGCGATCCTGACGAGCTGGATAGGCAGATGGGGCTGCACAGCGTAGCAGATCATGTCGCTTAGAATCAGCTCGGCGTCGTGAATGCGGTTGTTGCGCAGGGCGTGCAGCAAGAACATACGGTCAGCCCTGAGGCTAGGGCCCAAGAGGTTGATAATCGCGGGTCGCAGTGCAACGAGGTTGCCAATCATAGGCCCCAGCAAGCCGGTAAACAGCATGCTAGTTTCGGGCGTTGCCTCGCGCGGGGCAGACGTGGTGGCGTACAGGTAGGCCTCGCCCAGACGCTGCTGAAGGCTTGCGTCGGTGACCCGTCCCAGGTGGATGGTCAGCTCAATACCAATGGCGTACCACTCGGATGGACTCTGGATGGCCGCACCAACGCTGCTGCGCACTTGCGCTTCCAAGGCAGCGGGCGATGCCTCCGACTTGCCCAAGACAACCAGCTCGGGCCATCGCGTCATGTGCACGCAGTGCGAGAAGGCAGGTTCAGGAGCCATGGTTAACTGAGCTAGCGAGGCCAAGCAAGCTCACTTAACTGCCAGCAGATCTATTTTAGGCCTCAGTTCCCAAAAAAGATGCACTTCAGTCTCTTGAGCAGACTGCTACTGTGGACCAACCTGGTGATGATAGGCGGCCTGGTGATGTACGACGTTGACCTGCGTCCGAACATGGTCTGGCCGATTGGCTGGATGCTGTTTATCCTCGGCTGGGTGTTTTGCAACGTCGGGGTGGCCGCCGTGTGCTTGGTTAGCGACGTGGTTGTGCTGCTAGGGCCGTCACGCGCAACGTTTGAAAGTGGTAAATTTTAAGAGTCAGTCGCACACCAGAGTCTCAGGCTTGCATCAAGGCCAAGTCAGGCAAGTCCAGACAGGCCTGCTCGACGTCCAGCTTCAGCTGGTAGCGAAACGCTGCCATCTCCTCGTCCATCTTGGCTGAAAACAAGGGCCATTGAACATCGTTGGGCGAGCAGTGCATGCGGGCCAGCATCTCCAGCTGCACGTAGAAGTGGACGTGACCAGGGCGATACGCTGCTGTAGCCCACTTGACAATAGCCTCGGCCTCTTCGGGGTGAGAGTTCCAGCCGTGCTCAAACATGGCGTCAACGATGCCTGCAGCGTCGTCCCACTGCTCAGCCCGTATGGCGACTTGCACGAGCGTGTAGTGAATCTTGACGGCCTCGGGCATCAGTCGGATCAGGCTGCGCCAGCAGGGCAGCAGCAGTGGCACAGAGTTGTTGTCGCGGATGCTGCGGTACAAGGCCATTGGCAGGCCTAGACCTTGTGTCAAGTTGTGCAGAGCCTCGACGACGGCGTCGTTGACAGGCAGGGACGTGCCCATGAGCGACAGAACGGCTCGGCAAAACGTCAGAGCCCTGAATCCCAGTGCATCGGGGCGTGAAAGTTCTTGGTGGGTCGTGGATGTGTACACCGTGTCAAACTCGGCTTGCCAGGCGGCTGCTGGGGCCAAGGGGTGCACCAGAAAGGCCGCCCCTGCCAGAGCGTCGCGGTACATGGTGGTCTGGAGATCAGCCATCGGGTGTTGAAGAGATGACATTGTGGTTGTAAATGAGAAAAAGATGAACTTTCGGCCACTTATAGTGCTTTCAATTCTAAAAATAGAATATATTTGTACACGTTGCAACGGAACAATTCCTCCACGGCGCAGATCGTCGGCATTCGTTGCTGGGCCTGTGCCACGCCGCTTACGTCGTCAAACGCGCTGCGTCCAGTCTCAATGCAAGACGCTGCAGCTTCACTGCCAAGGACGCAGGAAGCCCTTGCTCGTCCCGCAGGCGCAGCTTGAGCATTGCAACGGGCTTGTACATGGTCACGGGTCCAAACTGACAGGCGTCGCTGAGCACAGCGTCCATCATTGCATCAAGATCAGCGTGCTGTCTGGCATTCAGCAGGGCCGTGACGTTGGCAAGATGAAGATCGCCAAGCTCGGGCAGTGCACTGAGCAGCGGCTGCCAGGCTGGCCACAGGTGGTTCGTCCAACTCGCCAGCGTCAGGCCTTGGACCAGCCCGCGATGCCTAGCAGTCCCTGGCGAGCCTGCAACGGCCAGCATACCCTCGACAACCTCGATTGTTGGGCCCATGTATGGGCCAATGCGAGGCACAAGCTGGCGCACAAAGAGTGCCGTGCACACCCGCTCGGCGTGCGGGCAGTTGAGGCCAGCGTACGTTGCTTCGCGCAGGACCTTGTGCAGCAGTGCCGTCCAGATGCTGGCAGAGGCTGGTACGCTTCGACTCATAACGCGATCCAAGGCCGCGGCGTAGGTCCGCTCTTGACGGAGCAGCAGTAGCTTCTCGTCGTTGGCGGATAGCATGACTGCCATTGGGGGTAAAATGAACTGCCGCAATACCACCAGGCTGACAGAAGAGCGCTTGGCTATTCTTAGGCTTCCTGGGCGTCTAAAAAAGGATCGCGCCAGAAATAGAAGGGCTTAAACTGGTACTAGTAGCCGAGCGCTGTTACACTTCAGTGACATTTTACAATCATGAACCAGTTTCAAGCAGAGTACCCCGAGGCTGTCCACGCCTTAGCCGAAGCGGCCGCAGACCTACCAGGCGTTGCCCGGTACTCGCACGATGGGTGGTGCAACAACGGCGCTCCCTCGTGGACGTCGTCAAACGGCGTGCCTGTGATTTGCCAGCAATGCCTTGTGCATGCCCAGCACGAAGCCCGCGACCGTCTCGCCGAGTCGTACCCGAGTCACCGTGTCTGTGTTCGCGACCTTGTGTTGTCAGGCCAAGCCGAGACGTACCTCGCCCGCCACGTGTGCCCTCTCGGCCGCCCGGTTGCGCTAAAGAACTGGGACCGTCATGTGGCCAAGGCCCTCAGCTACCATCCACTTGCGCCGTTCAACGAGAGTCTGGAGCGCACGCTGCAGCGCAGCATGGGATGGCAGCGCCCTCATCCAACGCAAGATCTGAAGAAGCTGGCCGAGGAACTGGCATTGACTGCACAATCGTGAATCGTTCTAAATTCAAGCTGGTACTCCAATCCCGAGCAGCACTAGCACACACAGCCATCCACCGCTAAGAACTGTGTCCGATGCGCTAGACTGGCACGTCTTACCAGACGGCGAGTCCAGTACGAACATCTGGTTGGCTCGGAGAACGTCCGTCATCTTGAGGCCCCGAGCGTTGCGCTCGACCGACAGCATTGCTGTTTGGACCGAGCGCCGAGACCGACCTTCGCCAGTCGTTAAAACGCCTGCTTCGTCTTCGGGACCCAAAACTTTTCCCGCGTACTCTCTGAACTGTCCGTAATCACTAACTTGCACAGCTTCGCCGGTAAGAGGCATGTCCCACGTCTCCGCTGTTGCACTGCCTTGCGCCTGGCACTCGTACGCCATACCGCCGTTGCTATTCAGGCGAAAGGTGCATATCACCTCATCGTACTGCAGCGCGTATTCGTTGTTGGCGTCCAAGTTGAACAGTAGCAGCTCGGTATCGCGATTGCTTACGAGCTTTGCCACGTAGTCGAAGCGAGTGCCGCCGAGATGGACATCAAGGTCGGTAGTGCCACACGCAAATACGGCTCCCAATCCGGTGTCGTCCATAGTGTACACCGCGGTGGCAAATATGGACGCGCCACCCGCGGGCACTTCAAGGATTCCAGAGCCAGTACACAGCTGCATTTCACCGCCGCCGCTGAAAGCAATTGCTCCAAAGAAGCGATGCGTCGCCGTGTCAGTAGCGTCTAGTCCCGTGGCTTGGAACACCAAGGCGCACGTGACAGGCTTGTAGGGATTGCCCGTCGCAGCGGCAACGATGCTCGTCAGCAGTGCGAGGCGCTGCACACAGCAGGGCATCCTGGTAGGTCTTGGGCCTTTAGGTTGCCGATTGACAGTGTGACAAGGCGTATAGTCAGCGGCCAATAATAAGACGCGTCGTCTGTTTTTTTAGGCAGCCCGCTGGTGCCGTTTACGCTGACGCGCTTGCAAACAACGCCGACGTTCAATGCGACTGGTAGCCACACCGGCAACGCCGCTTTTGACACCCACTGGCACCGAGCTTGCCTGTGCCGACACGCTCAGACACACTGCACGGGCCGCAGCCTCCGCCGATGCATCGTTAGACCGACTAGCGCCGATCTCAGCGTACACCGGCATTCGGCTGTTTCCTTGCATTCAGCCTTTCACCGTTCATTTTCTTAGCCGGCGATATGCACAGTACCACGTTCGTGGGACTGGCCTTGGCCTGGCAGCTACTGGCTGGGACTGCAACAGGAGAGCGGCGGAGCGGAGGGTGCACAGAGAGCGACCCGCTGTACCAATCGTTTTGTTCTAAATGGTCCCACTGTGGGACAGGGTGCGTGACCGACCGAAGGATCAAGTCAGACTGCGCTGTCCGAAAACATTATCGCTACTACTGTAAGTGGGATCGACCGCCGCCGCCACCACCGACCTCTCCGCCGCCAACGCCGCCGCCGCCAATGCCGTGCGCATACCCGTCTGATGTATGCTCTATCTCCACCTACTGCGATTCCATGACGTGCGACGTGAACACTCGGCCGCACCCGCCGTACACATTTACATTGACCTTCTTTGGAATGACGACGATGTACATTGCATCCGATACCCTCCTTGATAAAAGGTTGCTTACAATACCGATTAACGAATTAAACGCGGTGACCGAGACGGCCATCCCGCTTGCGATGAGTGTTCCTGGGCTTGGAAGCGTCACGACCTTCTTCGAGGTGATCACAGGTGATCGCAACAGCACATACATGAACCTGACTGTCAGCCTAAAGTACCGGCCAATCAGCAATTCTCGCGAAGCACTTGTCCTTACGACCATCATCGCCGGCGAGTACCCAGCTCCAGGCGGGCCTTAGCCAGTGCCATTTAACCATGCCCCAACTGTTTGACGGCGAAGCAGGGGCGACCGAGCTGGCCCGCACGCTGTGCAAAGCGTACGACCCTGCCTGCGAGGACCAGCGCCAAGCATTGGAAGGCACGCGAGCTGCCTTGATGGACCGCGAAGCTTTGCCACCAAATCTGTGGCGCATGGCCGTGTTGAACCGGGCTCTGGGTCGAGCATTCGGCGAGGTGGCTCACGGCTGGCCCAGGGCTGTCAGCGAGAGCTGGGTGCGAGGCCTGCTGCGACAGGCCAAGCCCTCAGAGACGATCGAGCAGCGTCGCCAAGCCAAGCAGGTCTTGCGAGGCGTAATGGAGACGACGGCTGTGTGTCTTGGCTGCAGTGGTGCTCTGCTAGTCATGTTTTCGGACGAGCCTAGCCGAGAGACTCGCGCTTTGCGGGCGATGCTACTCGAAGGCCCAGTGACTGGCCTGACTGTGTGAACGAGGTGCAAAAATTAAGTCAAGTATCAATTAGGTGTCACGCTTGCGTAGCCAAGTAAGCAAACTGCCGCAGCCAAGGGCCATGCTGACTGGCAAAGACGAAAGGCCAACGGCGACGCAGCTGTTGCAGCATGAGGAGGGCGCGATGCTGCTGCAGGCGCCGTCGCAGCAGCCGGCGCTGAGCCGCTGTCATGATGGCGACTTCCAGCACAGATGGCACAGGACACGATGCTTTAAAGCCAAAGAAGGGCTGTGCTCGCAGGCACCGGGCCAGACCGTCTTGGGTGGGAGCAGCGGAGGGGTGCATGGCGCTTTGCTCGATCAAAAATGAAAGTCTCGGAGCGACTGTTTTCGCTTACAATGCGCTCGAATTCCTGAAATAGACAACCGCTAATCCGGGACTGCTGCTGCAATGCGGGCCAGCTGAGCAGCCGTAGGGTGCAGCAGGCCCATCACGTCCGTTCGAAACAGGTACTTGGTCCCGCGCGTCACCCGGTTGCCTCGGTGCGGCTGGGCCGACCAGAACAAAGCGGCTCGGCCAGCCTGCGGCTGCACGCTGAACCGTGGTCGCTTCTCGCCTTTCATCTTGTTAAAAAAATCTGTATGGCCGCCTTCAAAGTCTTCGTTGAGAAAGACGTTGAGTGTAAAGTACGCGCTGGTCGTCTCTCCTGACGCGTGCTGGTCCTCGTTGCATCCATCGAGGTGCATTGGGAAGTAGCCGCCAGGCTGGTACCGCGAGAAGCGAAAGTAGCTGTTGAGGTACAGCAGGTGATAGCCCCCGTACTTTGCCGGTACATGGGGCTTGACGCGCTTCCACAGCCTGGCGGCCAGCGCCGGATCGACCATCACCACTTGATCGTACATGGCGTTTCGGCACGGGTGCCAGGCAACGTTGCCCGACACATCATCCTGGACGGCGTTGGCGCGCTGCAGCAGCTCGGCGCACTCGGCGTTGCTCAGGAAGCTGTCGATCTGAGCCAGAGGCACAGCTCCAGCCACCTCGACGACGTTCATGACCAACAGTAAATGGCTTAGCCCAGAAGGCCTTCCAGCACGGCGCTACAGAGCCGCTGGACAGTTTGGTCGTCCTTGAGAACGGTGCCGTCTGGCTTGCGAAGAGGCTGGGACTGCTGGAAAGAGGCGTAAGGGCCGTGGAGCATGATGGCATTGGTTGCCACGCGCAGAATGTCTTCAGCGTCAAACGCCGACCTGGTTACGTCTTTGATCCGATCGTATAGATGGCCAGTGACGACCCAGGGCCCGGTCGGCATGGTGCGCGGGTGAAGCTTGAACATCTGGTTCAGTGCATCCTGCACAGGCCGGTTGATGTCCAGCGCAACCAGCGCTAAGCGCAGCAGGGCATAGTCATCACTGGACAAGCCGAGTCCGAGGTTGTCTCCGACTTCGTCTGGGACTTGCAAGTCGCGAGCAGCGTCCATGGCACGATAAATAAGACTCTGGGCAGCCATTTACCGCTTGCCATGGTTGATCTCGTTGCGGCCATGCGCAGCCTGCTTCTGGAGAATCAGTTCGTCACGTACGCGTCCATTGTGCACGACGCTCTGGTCGCCAACCAAGCCGCTCATGCCAACGTTCTCACTGTGGCCTGGCTGCCCAGCAGCGAGTACCGCGGCATTGTACCGTCTGTGTTTCATTCGACTCGGCAGTGGCGGTGGCACCTTGACACAGAGACCAGTACAGCCATTGTGGGACACGCTGGGCTCTCGGGCATCACCGAGGTCTTTGGTCTCAACAACGACTTTCCTCAAGGCTTGGAGCTGCTAGTCAGCCAAGTGCTGCAGCCTGCGCTGGACGAGTACAAGGTGCAAGCGCGCGTCGCAGTGGGCCCCAAGCGAACAAGAATCGTGTTTGAATTCAAGTGACTCAATTGCATTCTTAAGTCAGCCCTCGAGGTCAGGCATCTCATACTCGCTGCTATCGCCGCCGTCGCTCTCGTCTTGCTCTTCGTCGCCATCGCTTGAGTCGGACTCCTCGTCGCTGGCGGTGCCGTCTCCCGGTGCATAAAGGGGGTTGACGCCCATGATGTGCCGAGCAAAGCCTGTGGGCTCGCCTGGCAATGGCAGCTCGTCGGGTGCAAAGGGTACACCGCCTTCGAGCAGCGGTATGTACTGGTCGTGCACGTTGATGCCGATGAAAGTGGTACTGGGCACCGCGGAGGCTCGCGTTGAGCAAGTCATGACAGAGTGTAAATGACCATTAGCTGTGCTTTGCTGTCATTTTAGTGTCCGGGAGGAGGCTATTTTTGGATTCCGTGTTGTAGGCATGTCGTCGCGCAACGTCCGAGTCATCGTCGTGGTCAGCAAAGAGGTCGATGTCCGAGCCCGCTGCTACCGGCACCTGCGAGACGCGTATCGTCTAACGTTCGCCGATGGCCAGCCCGACTTTACATCGTACACCGGGTCCGGCAATCTTGTGATACCAGACGTCGATGACCAGGGGCTGGCACCAGAGGTCCTGCTGGACATCCTGAACGGCCGGCCGGTATCGACGACCGCTCATCCAGCTGCCTGGACCAAGGTGTATCTCTCGGCCTCGCGGGTGCCAGCGTGGTGGTTTGTCACCAAGAACCCAGAATCCGCCAAGGTCGCCGAAGCAGTGCGAGCGCTGTGCGTGGCCACCGATGGGATATGGCTTCTGAGTCGATCGCAGACGATTGACGTGCAGCGGTACGACTGTCCGTACTCGACACCCAGCCCCGTCACAACCTCGTTTAAGGCGGCTGTGGATCGGCGCTCGGACGATCTATTGGCAATGACAGACGTGGCGCAATTGTGGACGAAGCCCGGGACTTCTGTGCCGCCTGCGGCGATGCTTGGCCCTCGTTTTAACATGGAAATGGCTGTCGAGGAGTGCCCAGCGGGTCTTCGGGACCGACTCGGGCGAATGTCTGCGAACCATGCGTTTTAAGAATCAATTGCATTCACACGAGAAACATGTGCTCAGCGTCTATGCCACGCTCGTCTGCCAGTCTAACCAGCGTCAGTCGCATCGTTCGCACGCTGGCCAAGAGTTCGATGGTCTCCGTCTGCGTCAGGCCGCGATCGTTTAGCACGGCGTCTCGCGCCACCAGGATGCGCGTCAAGGCCCCGACGAGCCCCCTGCGCAGCCACGAGGGCTTGGACGCGCGGTCGGCAAAGATGGCTTCCACCATCGCAACGCTGCGACTCGCTTGCACCATCATCTGCTCGGCCGGTGTTCGGATGTCGCCCGGGTTCTGCTGGGGTACTGTTGGCGGGCTGCAGCGACGACGCTTGTGAGGCCGGGCGCAATGTGCAGCCATGATAAGAAAAGTGAGCCGTAGCATAGTACAATTGAACTGCAATCTCTATCAATCTATTTTGAGACCTGACTAAACTCAGCCTGCAGCATGTCCCGAGTCTTGTACACCAAGGCAGTGTGGTTTGCGTACAGCTGCGTCTCAGGCGTTAGGCGATGCCATTGCGCTCGGCCAGCGTCGTCGCCGGCCTGCAAGGGAACTCCGTCAAACAAGCGGCCGCTAGGGTCATGGAAGTTGACGGCCGTCGTTTCAATCCAGGCATCGTCCGTGTTGCGAGGATCGTCGACATAGCCCGTGTAGATCAGAGTGCCTTGGTCCGCAAACACTGCCGCAATAGCCGCCTTGGCCTTGCTGCTCAGTCCCTCGAGGCTGTTGAGCGCTTCTTCACCAAATTCTTTCTTCAGAGTGACGCTCACAGTGTCGCCGTTGTCCACCATGCCGCCAGGCAAGGCCCACTGCCCGTTGTCCTTGCGCTGAATCACCACCAGCTCTAGCACCGGCATGCCTTTGGCGTCCAAGACAATCTCTCCCGCATCGTCGCGAGCCCAGCGGGTGACAATGGGGTCGGCGGCGTGGTTGGGACCAAACTTGCCTAGCAGACCTCGGCCTCGCACACCGGTGCGACCCTTGGGATTGCGAGGCACCCCGTCAACCAACACAACAGGACCTTCAAACGATGTCCGGTTCACACCGTTGTCAATGGTGTCAAAGGCGTATGTTGGAAGCAAGGCGGCCTTGTCGGCCCATACAGGCTCCTCGGCAACACTGGCGGCCAAGTAGAACGCTGGCTTGTACTCGGGCCACTCCACGGCCCACTCGACCTTGGCATCCGGCACTGCCTCGCGCACAAACGGTCTGTCGCTAAGAGGGTACACCCGCGTTCTTGCTTGAACATGCAGACCAGTAGTGCATCCTGCCTGCTGCTCGAGACGCCGCTGGCGCCCAGCCAAATAGCACTCGCGACACGCTTGCTCCGACTTGAAGAACTTGACGCCTGGGGGCAGCTGGATACTGTGCTCGGTCCCAGCATGCGCCTCGTCGGAACCGCGGGTGGTTCTGGACCACGGCGATGACTGGGCCGAGTCCAGGAACGTGCCGGTGAAGACGGTGTCTGAGCTGCTGCTGCTGTCTGCTGGTTGAGCCATTCTGAGTAGTGTAAAATGAGACTGGAACGCAATCGAGTTCGACTTGTAGCAGTGTCTCGAACCCTCATTTAGAACCAGTGTATTTATAGACCAGCTTCAGCGGCTATGGCCCAACGTGCGCTGCAAGACCCCTCTGCGCTACAGTCAAAGGCAACGGCGGCAAACACAGGCAGGTCGCGGATTGTTAGTCAGGCTACAGAAGCCGACGAAGGCCGCCGGATTGAGCAGGCAACGATTCGGCTCATCAACGCAGTGTGTGCCCTCTTTGCACAGGGTCCGCCGCAGCACTGATCATTGGCTATTTTAAGCCTCGCTAGCAAACGTCGCAAGCGAGTAAAAGTACCACAACTTATCCTTGCATTTTCTTGCCATGGAGTATCACGGCTACGTCGACGCGTTTATTGCGGAGGGTGCACCCGAGCTTGCGCATCACATCAGCATCCAATACGACAGCGAACGTCTACGCTCGCCTCCAACACAATCCTTGTTTGTGCTGGTCCGCGGCGGCCGCGAGTGCACAGGGCGTGTTGAATGGCTTGTCGGTCTGCAGGCGCTGCTAATCCGCTGCATCGCAGCAGAACCGGACTTGGCAGTCAGTGTCACGTGGAGCCAATCCTCATGCGAGGCCGTGCCGTGCTGCTGCGACCGGGTGTACCAGGCCAACCTACTGGCTACCCTGTGGCCCTTTCTGCATCGCATCAACCTTTCGAGTCGCTACCCGTATCGACCGTGCGACGAGCGCGGGCTCGCCCCGGTTGCCACAACGGTGACGCTAGAGACAGTCGTGCCCCGCATGCAGAAGCTGGTGTACACGGGCGGGTCCAGCCCGTCCATTGTTGATCGGGTGCTGGCTCGCTGGCCGTCGATGCCCAACCTGCGAGTGCTGTCGGTCATCTCGATACCACCTAGCCTTAGCCTGATGTGCAGCTTGGGTCGGCACTTGGACACAATCAACATGGTGCTGCTGTCCTCCGAAGATTGCCAGCTGGTCCTGGACGCCTACGCTGCTACGGCCGAGCGTCCTCTGGAAGTGCTGGTCTTGTCCTTGAAGTTCGGGTCGCCGGTGGTGGTACCAGCCTGTCTGCTGGCCAGGCACACACACCTGACTACGGTGGCGCCGGCTAGTGCCACAGAGCCCTGCTGTATACAGTACCTCGAAGGCCCGGCGATCTTGACGAACATCACAGCCGACCTGTTTGTGCAGCGTGGCAAGTGCTCGCCGGCAACTGTGCAGGGCGTCATGGTGTCCGTCGACGGACCTGCGACTACCGAAGGAGTGCCTGTTGAGCACCTGCCGCTGGTGCTCAGTAGCAGGCTGCCAGGCGGCAACTGCAATCCCTGGCAAGTCGCGATTGATCGAGCGACGAGCCTGCCGTCGGTCATTCTGTCGCTGACGTATCTTTCGGTTGGCATGCCAGCGGCCGTGTTCAGGCCAGCAGCACTGAGCGCCGCCAGTGTGCCAACTCTGCAGCGCCTTGTACAAGCAACGCGCCGCCTGCAGGCCTGGCCGAACGACATTCAACGTCACGTCAGCGCTAGCAATATCGTCGCGCAGAGCTTGGCTGGGCCCCAAGGCTCGGCCGACACTCAGATGCTGGCACTCGCAGTGGCCTTGAACGGCAGTGTGTCGGACTTGGTGGTGCAGGCGCTGTTTCGATGCTTGGTGGTGGCCGAGTGCCAGGCCGGATTTCGCATCCGGCTGCCAACGCCGTAGCTTAAAATAGTCGTGCTGAAAATGCCAAAAATAGAAAACAATTCTACTATAAGTGGCCGCAAACTTGGATTATATTCATTTACCGACCTTCACTATGAACGCCATCGAGACCGTATTTGAAATGTACTCTGAGCCTTTGGGCGAGCCGGCAGAGGCCTTGCGCCTGTGCATCCGCGATGAGCTTGCGTCTGATCTGCCTGCACCTATTGACTGGCGTGTGGTTGGCGAGCAGCTGGCCGGCATCGACGCTATGCTCAACTCTACCCAGACCGTTCACCAGCAAGCCGTCTTCTACTACATGGGTGTCGCGCTCGTTGACCAGGCCAAGGCCGATGACTACCAGAACGTGGTGCAGTTGTACATGGGCCTTCACACTGGTCCAATCTACAACATTGCCCCCCTGTTTGAGGCGTTTGAGGCCTTCATCGAGATCTGCAACGATGACATTGAGAACATGCTCTGTCACAGCCTGCACTCTCGGTACTGGGACATTGCCGAGCCTCTCCTCAAGACCTTGGCTGTGCGCCATCCTCGCGCCTGCCTCAAAGACGCCATCTACTTTGTCACTGAGCACCGTGCAGGCCAGGTGCCCATGTCGACGCTTGCTCTGCTGTACGTATGCATGACCCAAGACGGCATCAACCAGAACCGCGTGGACGCCATCGAGTCGCGGCGCTTCTTTGATGACATCAAGGCTGAGGTGGACCGCCTGGACATTGAGGCTGAGCTAGGGACTGAAGTGTACGCTGCTAAACGGCGTCTGGGTCTGGATTGAGTAGCGTGTGCTAAAGATTCAATTCATCACTGTCAGCCTCAGAAAAAGTCTCTAAGGGGCACTCGTCTCGTTCAGAATCCGCTGCATCCAGTACTTGGATGTAAGCACGTTTGTTCCATTGCTGTAAAAGGCTTTGCGGGCCGGCTGTAGGTCTGTCCACCACTGCTGCAGAGCCTCAGACGTCACCTCGTCCCATGCGTCGACGAGCACGACTGGTAAGTTTGTAAACAGTGACTCAACGATCGCAGTGCCAGAGGCTCGGAGAATGATCGGCACAGCGCCCAGCACTAGGGCCTCCCAGTGGCGATAGCAGTCAGTGCCGTGACCAGGCGGCGACAGTACAAAGCGAGACGCACTGGTGGAGGCCCAGACGTCCCAGAACGGCGTGTTGCGTGGCAGTACAAGTCGCTCGTTGGCGGGTAGCACCTCGCTGGCTGTCACTGCTCGATGCCGTTCGGGGGTGTCGACCTTGAAATTGATCAGCACCCGGTTGGCCTTGGGATTTAGCGCGGCCTTTGCGTAGCGATGAAGCAGGCTGTCCATGGCTTCGACCGGCCACGGGTTAGGCAAACTTGCCAGGGCATGGTATGGCATTCCGATGGGCATTGCGATCAGCTTGGGGTGCACAATGTCGCAGTTGGTACAGTACGCTGCCTGGCACAGCGGGTGGTCGATCATGGGCGCCAACGAGGGCCACACCGACGACAGGGGCTGATCGGCTGAGCCAAGAACAAGGACGTACGGCATGCCTCTGTGCCTAAGATCGTCCCAGCTGCCGCCAGTAACAAAGTAGGGTATCTCGGGCGTCAACAGGTACGCCCGAAACGTCCCGTCAGTGTGCGCCAGTGCCTTGGCAAACTCGGCGCGGTGATACCAGTGGCCGTGCTGGTGCCCAGTGATCGACTCGGACTGCCAATGGCAAGTGGCCTGGACGCATCGAAACCACACGTACACGTCTGAGCACGGGTGCACCTCGGTGTCATTGACTGGCTGTGTGTAGCTGGCCAGCGCTTCCAGCAGGCGCACGCGCTGCAAGGTCGATTCGAGGTACAGCAGCACTAAGCCCAGGGTCAGTATCACGACGCTGGCACACACCAAGATGGAGGCGGCGTCCGAGGTGCGCCAACGATTGCTTTTGGTCGCCATGGCCAGCTTCAAAGTAAATGACAAAACTGCAATCTCGCTGCACCTGCATTGGCATCGTAAGACAAACAGGATGCAGCGCTAAGCCCTCAAGTGCGTGGTCTGAGCTATGCCAGACCTGCTTGAGTCGTAGGCCACGTGCGCATTGGATGCGTGGTACAGGCTGTGCAGTGTGCATCAAGACAGAGAGTTTGCGGTAATAATTTTCAATTGAAAGGCTGTCTAAGAGTCCCACAACGTGTACTTGGCGCGCTTGGCCCGCTGCTCTTGGGTAACGGCGTACAGCACGTCGGGAGACTTGTGCCGCAAACAGTACACTGCCACGATCTTGCTGGGCTTGTACACAATGGAGCTCTGTAGATGGTTCTTGACGACACTTGCCAGCACGGTGACGCTAGAGGCCGGCTCGCTCACCAGAGGCGTCATGACTAGCCAAGGCTGAGCGACGCCAGCGTTCTCGCAGACCACGACCCAGGCTTCGAGAGAAGGATCGGTTACGACCAGCCGTTCGCGCCGGGCCAGGTAGTGGTACAGCTCGAGCGAAAGGCAGTCGGCGACTATCCAGAACGGCGCGTCCGTCACCTTGACCTGCGGGGCCTCGGCCAGACTGGCAAGGCAAGCCCGCAGGCGAATCTCCAAGTCGACTTCGTGATGGGCTAGGCTCATGTTGAAAGTTGAAGTAAATGAGGCTGATAAGCTAGCGCTGAAAGCCGCGAGCACCCAGCAGGCTATTTTGAGCCCTGGTAATGCTATCCAGCACGACGATCAGCGTCGTAGTTCTGGAACCCAAAGAGGATGGTCTGCATGAAGAAGAACTTGGCCGTCAAGCTCAAGACGCTGTACGCCGCGTCCACTCGCGCGTAACTGTTGCACCGGCGGTTGAGCCACGCGACGATTGGAAAGCCCGAGTCAACGATGGCCAAGCCCACAAACAGAACGGTGAGCCACGTCGGAGGCGGTGTGTTGCTGCTGGCCACCGCCTCGGTAAACGTTGCCAGCATGATGGCCCACTGCACACCGAAAAGGCCGGTGGCGAGTCCAAACGGCAGGTGCTTCACTACGCGCGGTATGCTTATCGGGTCAATGGCCGCGGCACTGCGAGTCAGGGCCTGCAGTCGACGGCACCGGGTGTCGGGCTTTTGCACAGGTCGCACAAACGCCGCTAGCCACTCGTCCAGTCCTCCCAGCGTAATCATGGCAACGCTCAATGTAGCCAGCGCCACCAAGACAGCTATGTCGTTCACTCCGGCTAGCACAGCCAGCCGCACTGTCATGGCGGTGCTTGTGATGCTATACTCCATCCATCGCAGAGGCGAGCAGCGCGCTCGCAGGTAAGCCTTCCATCGCTCTTGGCTCTGGGTTGCCATGAGCAAGTGGTGTGCAGCGGTGGGCAAGGTCACCAAGGCCAGGCGCCAGTCTAGGGCTTGCACGCTGACAGGCCGAGCCTGTGTCACGATGCGGTTGAAGAAGTGCAGCTGGATCTGCCAAGCATGGCTGCGACGCACAACACTGTCGCTTAGCACCACCTGGGCTTGAATAAAGCAAGCGAGCGTGGCTAGTGCTGCGGCCAGGTGAAGGCCACGGTTCACGCGGACATCAGGCATTGCTGCGCTGGCTCTTCTTCTCGCCGTCACACTGCAGCGATTATAACTTCGTGCCTTGACACGCACTTTCCAAGTCAGTATGTACCGCGAAGTATGGCTGTGCTTCGGAGCGACGTACGTACTAGCTGCAGGTCTGTCACTCGCAGCCGTTCTGGGCTACGGTATGTTTATCGACATAGTCTTTGAGCGCTGGTGCCGGCAGCTGGCAACCATCCTCGAACGCTAGCCCAAAGAAAAGCGTGGCAACTAAAAAGAGGACCGAGCTTGAGTTTGGCGGCCCCAATGGCCCATTTTCAAACCGACGATGCCTCTGCCGCTGCAAAAAGCGCTGGATCTGGCTTTGACGCCATCCGCTGGGCCAAACGCCGACCGCGAATTGGCCCGGGTGCTCACCCAATGCCCGGACATGCCTAGCCTCAACGAGCTGTTTCAGGCTGGGCTCAGGCACGCGTTTGACGCCAACGGCTCTGATCAGGCCGAGCAAGCGGCCTATGCCATCCAGAGAGCCGGGCTGCGGTTCGGACACACCCGGGCTTGGCGAGCTATCCTGGAGCGGCTGGCCATCCACCAGTGCGACGACACGCTGCTGTGCGACACCACAGAGCCTTTGCCCCTGGCCTTGCTGTCGGGTTACCTGCGATGCGCCAACGTCCACACGTGCATCGAGCAAGTCGGGGCCGTGTTCCAGTCGACCGAGCACGATCTAGTCAAGCTCCTGGACCTTACTCGCTCGCTTGAGACACGGCCGTACGACTCGTTGTCGCGAGCAGTCTTCTGCATGGGCTTGGGATGCGACGATTTCCCCATGGTCAGCACCGCGTTACGCTCGTGGCGGAAACGGCAGCTGGACACGGACAACGACGACGGCTGGTTCGACCCTTTGCCAGTGTGCATGGATCACGAAGACGTTCCGGTGCATAGACAGTGGCCAGACACGCCTCAGGTTGCCATGCTGGCTGGGCTGGTGTACAACCCGTTTGAAGACTGGCTGGCAGACAGCGAAGCTGCGCCCCTCGAGCGACCACCGTCGTTTGCCGAGCTGATCTGCGCAGCTTCCGGGTTCTTGGCGATCCTACAGTCGCTGCGAGAAGACCCATTGCAGCGGGCGCTGGCCGAAAGCACTCGGCCGGCGGTTCTCAAGCTAGCCCTGACGCTGCAGACACACCCCCGGCTTGGCTACTGGGACCTCAACGAGACCATGGACTCCATTGCGCAGCATGGGCTGCGGGGCTACGGCCTGCTGTGCGCAGAGAGCATGTGCTACTCCATGTCATGAACAAGTAGTGCGATGCCAAGTTAATTTGGCCCCAACTGGTCAAGCACGGGAAAGGTACTGGCTGCGCCTAGCGACAACACGCCTCCTGACACAGGCCACGGTCTTGCATGTCTGCTTGACGGCGTCCAACACGCGTTTGCTGCACGAGGCTTGAGCCTCTAGAAGCACGACCTTGGCCAGTCGCGGAGAGGCTACGGTGATGAGCAAGCGAACTTGAGAGTCGGTGTCTTGCGCGTTGCTGAGCGTATCCGTCTTGCACACCCAGTACGCATCGGCAATGTCTTTCGCGTACTTGATGATCATGTTCAGCAGAGCCTCTGCGCGCAGCTTGAGATACTCTTGCAGGCTGGCAACGTGTTGCTCCAAGGGCAGCACGCCTTCTCGTGCAACCATGAGCTCGATCAGCACTTGGGTGTACCGATGTCTGACCCGAGGCGATACATGCGCGTCAACAGCCCGCTGCACCGATGGCAGGCCCTCGTAGGTGTCTCACCAGTACAGCTGAGCCGGATGGCTGACCAGATTAGACGGTTCTGTGTCTGGCCAAAGAGGCCGTGGCAGAGGCGGCAACGCAGCGGTTTCTAGTACGAGCGGTGTCGACACGTCGACGGTTGCAGAGGCCGTGCCTGGCTCGACGAAAGGCAGGCCCGCTGAGGCAACAGACTGCCCAGCTTGCTGTGCCATCCTGGTGTAAATGCCGTGATTCCAGCTTTGCTCAACCTGCCATGTAACTTGTAATACAATTCTAGCCAGGGACTGTAATAGAACGAGTCCGCAAAAAGCCGTTACAGTGTATTGCGCAACACAGTGTAGATTAACGGCTCAATTGAAACAAGACACAATGCACACTCTACGCGTCGACTTCGACCGGCCTGCGAGACCAGACGCCCCGCCTGTACGCCATGTTGCTGCGCATCGCAGACAGAACCATCATGGTTGCCTCCACTTGCCCGGCCTGCTCTGCGCTGAGGGTGCGGTGGGCCTCCTGCTTGACAGTGCACAAAAGACGCGGAAAGGCCACCGTGCACAAGAGCCGGGCTTCGTCACTGATCTCAAACGCCTTGTGCGGCGGGCTGATGTGGCTGACTTCCCGGGCCGCATGGACACTGTCGCTGTACTTGACAACCACGGCCAAGAGATCGCCGGCACGCATGCGCAGGTAATCGTTCATCGAGTACGTGACCTTCTTGGGGGCCGACACACCCTCCTTGCTCAGAATGAGCTCAAGAAGATGGCGAGTTGGCCCATACCCGCACCGCGACTGTCGGACAGCCTGCACCGTTGACTGCAGCTCAGGCTGTCCTTCGTAGATCTCCCACCAGTAATCCTCGGCTGGGCGGCGAGCACGCTTGGGAGAGGGCTGACCATCAGACGGCGGTACGACAGTGGCAGCCGGATGCAGCGTCGGGAGTGGTTGGATGTCGGGCGAAGCCAGCGACGTGCTAGTGCGCGGTGGCGATGGAATCGGCAACCGCAGAGCTTGGGAGGGGGGTCGACAAGGCGTCGACGACGTTGGCACTTGCAGAGGGACAGACTGCGGCGTCAGCAGGGTCGGCATGGGCGGTGCATCGCTGGTACACGCGCAGGCGTGCGTCATGGCAGCGCAGGCTTGTACGCACAGTATGCTGTACGAGTGCGACAGCACAGTGGCCTGGGCGTGGTCTTTGGCTTGCATGACGAGCTGCACCGACTTGGTGAGTTGTTGGATCAGACGAGTCGCTTCAGCTAGAGTAAGGGCCATAACGGGGGTAAATGGCAAATAGTTCAATTTCGCGCCACTTATAGTTGAATCTCAGCGTCTATTTTTAGGCCTGGGCAATAAATAGAACGAGTCCGCTTTGACCAAGAATAGCTCGGTGCAGCCCAATCGTCGCATTTCCGGTCGCCATGGACACAACGTACTTCAACGATGCACAAGCGGACGACGTAGTCCGAGTGGCTAGCGCGACAAAGGCACCTACGACTCGCGCGCTATCAGAGCGATCGCCGGCTTGGCTGACAGAGCTCGCAGTGGCCGACGTCTGCTGCGACCGCACGTTGTCCCTGCTGGGCCAAAAGCGCGCCTTGCTGGACCGACTTCCAACGATGTCCCTCAACAGAGTCCGATCCAAGGCCGCAGCCGTCCTGCAGCAGGCACAGAGCCTGCACCGTCGCCAGCCTGCCTCCCTAGCCACCGCTGCGTATTGCGGCTGGGCGTCGCAAGTATTGGCCATTGCGTTAGACCAGCTGCCCAAGAGCGATGGTCAGCTCCGCGGACTGATTCAGGCCTTTCTGCACGCGTACCCGCCCGAGAATAGCGAGACCATGTGGCTGGATGGCCTGAGCTGCTATTTGCTGAACCAGCCTGATGCGTGAATTCACATGTACTCGTACAGTGCCTGAACGCCAGACCGCACGCACCGCGCTAAGCGCACCGGATGGCTTAGCTCAGGCTCCAGGGCTGCCCGGCCTCGAGCAGTAAGCAGGGCCTCAAACTCAGGCGGCGGATCCATTAGCGGCTGGTAGTCCTCTTCCGGGTCGCCATGGTACAGCAACCGCAACAAGAACAGCAGCGCTGGGCCTTCGATCGTCTTTGGCGATTGCAAGGTAGAAAGCAGGGCTTGTAGGGTGCTCGGTGCTGCTGCCCGGCATGACAAGTAGTACCAGTACTCGTCGATCAGCAAGTAGCGCCACGAAGCAAGCACGCCGGCTCGCAGCCACAGGTGCTGAAACGCTGGCGACGCAATGACGGCCCTGGCCGCATCGTCCGAATCTTGCAGACCGGGCCACTTGGCGTCCCACAGGCTCAGCAGTCCCAGCACGTGCGGGCTGGCATTGCCAGCCGGGGCTGCCAGCAGGGCGGCATGCACCTTGCGCTGCATCTCAGGATCCGGCACCGTGCGGTTATTGTAGCATCGGAGGACGAGGTCGGCGCTATCGAGACTCTGAGGGTAGCCCCAGCGAGTCGCATGCCCAACAACCTCCGCCCACTCATCGCGACGCAGCTGCTCAGCCAGGCGCGCCAGCTTTAGCTGCTGCGCAGCTGGCAGCTCAGTGTACAAGTTGGCCAGCTCGAGCCATCCCTCGGCCGCCGACTGCGCGTGGTAGTCCAATTCAGGCACTATGCTTGAGGCAATGTACCACGCTGGGTCAAAGACACGGACGTAGTACTCGGCCGGCACAAAGCGGTTCTCCGACACCACGTCTACGGTGCACGCTCGGTAAGGCTGCGAAGGTGTTGTGCCCATGCTCAATTGTGCAGACTAAAAAATGTGCTCTCAGGCCAACAACTCAGAACGGGGCTGCAAACTCATCGTCCGAGGTCTCGGGCAGCAGCATCTTGCGAAACGTCAGGTTGATCCGGACACTCTTGCTTCTTGGCCGAGCCGGAACAGCGTGCTTGGCGCACCGGTTGAAGGCTGGGTACATGTCCAGCAGCGACCCGTGTGCTAGGCTCAGAACGCGAGTCACAGCCCTCGGCTTGCGCTTCGGCTGCTTGGCGCGCATGTAGTCGGGCTTGTAGGCTTGCATGGTAAAGTCGCGGGCCTCGCCAAACGACACGGACGCAATGTTTGCGTCCGGGTCTAGGCCTGGCTCGTTGTCGCGGTGGTAGCCGATGCGGTCCTTGCCGTCCCGGTACCGGTTAACCAGCACAAAGTTGTAACTTTGGCCAGTAGCTTTCTCGACTCGGCGCTTGATGCGCAGCAGTACCTCGGGCCAAGGCTCGGCCGAAAACGTCGTGCCCGAGTACGTGTACGTCGTGCCTTCGTCGCCGTACGCTGCAATCTGCCGCGGTGCCTGGTGCACCTTGCCAAACAGCTTGACGGATGTGTGGTTAGCCGCCAAGTACACAATGCTGCTCTCCAGGTCAACTAACAAGGCGTCGGCCTCGGACGCCTCGTAAAAGTCGGGGTGATAAGAGTACAGCGAGTCCAACTCAGGAGTCCCAATCGGCGGTGAGGACCGAGCCTTCAGCTTCAGAGGCGCCCCGGGAGTCTTGGGCGCGGGTGGCTCGACGGTAGGCGGCGACTGAAACATTGTGGCGAAGTAAATGCCATTCCAAACACGTTTTCGGCCACTTGTAGCGCAAAACAAAATCTATTTTTGGACCGGTCCAAATATAGCCGGCCATGCTGCAACGCCGGCCTGCTTGGGGAGCAGAGAGGCGTCCGAGGTCGCGCCTGATGCCTGCGGTGCAGCGACTCTCGCGCCTCCAGCCAGAGTGAAATTTTGGCAAGTGTGTCGTAAAGGCTGCACGTTGACTGGACCGATCGTCCCAAATCCCACCTTTGACCATGCACTCGATACTCGCATCGATCGCACTCCTGGCCGCGCTTGCCTTTGTCGCCAAAGCCGAAGTCACACCAGTAGATTGTGGATCAGGGAAAGGGCCTACAGCCGCAGACGCTTCGGAGTGCGAAGACTGCGAAACTGGCAAGTTCAGTGCCGCCAACAACAAACTAGCGTGCGCTGCTTACACAACCTGCACCGCCGGCCAGTATATCAGCACACCAGGCACCGCTTCTGAAGATCAAGATTGTACCGCATGCGGCGCAGGATCATATCAGCCCGCTACCGACGCCAACGGCTGCACCCCCTGCCCCAGCGGTGGCACTGCAACTAGTGCGACTGCGATAGCACTGCCCACTTCAAGCACACTGTGCTGGCCGTGTCAGGCGGGACAGTACTGGATCGCTGAAGATAACGCGTGCACAGCTTGCCCTGACGGCAAGTTCAAGGCTGGCAAAGGACCCGATGCATGTGCAGCTCACACAACCTGCACCGTGGGCGTTGCAACAGCCGGGACAGCGATCGCAGACGTCGTGTGCAAGCAGTGCACGGCCGGCCAGTTTTACGCCTCGGCGGCCGTAGCCGAAAAGTCACTGTCCGTTCTCTTTTCCCTCGAAGACGGCGCCGCGGGGTGCCGTGCGTGCGAGGGCAACACCTACGCGCCGTCGGCAGGCACAGCGACCACGTGCACGGCCTGCCCTGCAGGCACGACGGCCTTTACCGACAAAACTAGGTGCGTCACGGACAGCGCGTCGACCAGCAGTGCAGCGGGAGTTTCAGCGTCGCTGGCTGTTGTTGTGGCAGCGGGCATGCTGCGCGTGTGAGGTGACTGCCAGCGTGAGAGTGCGGGTACAACCATCAATTGACTCAGACCGTCAGACCGGCTAAACAATCGCACAAGTCCGTGTCCACACCCTCGTCAACGTCGTTGGCACCAGGAGTGGTCCAGGACACCGAGGGTAGTGACTCGTAGGCTCGCGCTTCAGCGTCAGGTTTGACGCGCTTGGCGCTGGGCCCGGTGCGAGGTACCCAGAGGGCATCAACCTGCACAGTAACTTGGGGTGCAGCCTCGGGTAGCGCGGCCTTGCTTCGCTTGGAGGCCGGCTCGTCGACATCGTCGAGGCAGAGCTCGACGGCCACAGAGTGCTGGGCCGCCAGAACTGCTAGCTCGCCGTGGGCGAACACAAAGCGGTCAACCGACCGCACAAGCTTGTCAAAGGACAGTCCTTGACCCGTAGCACCAGTGTACACTCCCATCAGGCCGCAAGCGACGCGCTCTAGCTCGACGATACGAGACTTGGAGTACGCTTCCCGCGACTCTGATGCTAGGTACTCGGCATACTTGGCAAGGACTGCCTTGGCAGCAGGGTGGCTGGCACCAAAGGCTTCCAGGATGCGGCGCTGAGCAGCAGAGGCAGTAGTGTATGACATGGTCTTGGTATGAGGGGTAAGGTCAAGCTTCAACGAGAAAGGCGGCGTAGGAATAGTGTGCTCACAGCCGGACTAAGAGGCTAGTTTATAGCACTGCGGTTGAATTTACTCGGGATCCAGGACACGCGCAACCAAAGGCATGTACGCCATCATCAGAACGTCCAGCAATCCGTCTACCACGGGCCCCGGCAGGCTCTGCGGTCCAACGGCAATCAGCAGGTCCAGCAGCGGCTGCAGAGGCGACGACCGGGCAAGGCGCTGCGACCGTCGCGCCAGGACGACCAAAAGGTCCACTTTGGCCCGGCGCGAGGTGCACTTGAAGCGCGCAGGGCACACAAACGAGAACGCGGCGACCGGCAGAGTGGTTGGCAAGGACACGGCAAGCGCAGAGCGGCACTGCGCAAAGGTATGCGCTGCAAAGGTCTGAGCCAATTTGGGCGACACAATTGTTCGCCGCGTGCGGTCGGTGGATCGCGAGGTCACTACGAACAGAGGGCCGCTGAGAGGCATCGGTCCTCGGTACAAGTCGCGCCGGTCAACGAGGACCGGCGCATGGGCACATTCGGCTGGTGCCGAGGTGTGGCCCGTTTGCCAGACACTCACGTCTGCCGCCACCGGTACCGGTCGGCCATAGCGCTGTGCCTGGGACCCCAGCCGAGGCACAGGCCCGATGCCGACGATCTCGATGGGCACAGAAGCCGCAAGGTGACTTCCGGGCGGCAGCAACGCCAAAGGCACTCGAAAAGGCTCAGAGTCCACTGGCTTGTCCTGGATGGGCCACGGCTGGTCATACTGCAGGCCGTCACGGTCGCCGACTGCCAAGAGCTGCAGCCAGCCGCCTTGGGCCACAAGCGCTTCCAGCCACGACTCGGCATCTTGCCACGCGTCCAAGCTGGCGCTGAGCCGACGCAGTTGTGGGAGCATTGGCAGATGGAAAGGGTCGCTGCCTTCGACAACCAGACGCCGCAGTCTAGGCCCGCTCTCGATGCCCAGGCGCTTCAGCGTGGCCCAGACGGTGACAGACTCGGTGGTTGCAACACGCAGGTAGGCCGCCTGCAGGGGCTCGACAGGCTGCACGGCACACTGCCAGCGACTTGGGCGCCCGTTGCCAACCAAGGTGAGGTGACGCGCGTACTGGCCCAGACTGAGCAGCAGCGCTTCCCATGGTACACTCTCGCAGCACTCGATGCAGACCCGAACGGTGGCTGCTGCGTGATAGGCAAACCATGCCTTGGCCGCCTCGGCGACCACCTCGACGTGGTGGGCGGGCACCGATAGCACTTCGTCTGCCGGTAGAGCATCGCCTTCGCGTATGACGACTCGGACCACGGCCGATGATCGGCGCATGGGCAGGCAATGCCCGACATCGTGCACACAGCGGCAGTCGGACACGGCAAAGCGGCCGTCAATAGCAACTTCAGTCACAAAACGAGGCATCGTAAATGCAAGAGTGAGATAAAAAGACTAATTGAACGCATTCTCAATTGGCTATTTTAAGCATTGCGCTAAGTTTAGACGAGAACAGCGGTGCCGAACGCTTGCCTGGCTTCTTCAGCCACAAGCATGCCCAGCCAGCGGCGAACCAGGTGATCCGGGATGCACGGGCAGGCAATAAACACCGCCAGGGCAGCGTCAATGGCATGGCCAAGCCGGCCGCGAGTTGCAGCCAGCATGATGGACGAGCCGAGCAGGCCGTTCGGGCACTTGCTGAGGTGCAGACGCATGGTCTGCACGGTGCTCAACAGGCGCAACTGGTCCTCGAAGGACGAGGCGAAGATGGCAGGGCCGTTGAACCGGCAGTACAGCGAGTCGTTGTACGCCACGAGCCCGACCAAGGACGCCGAGAAAGCGTCTTCGATGGCCTGCAGGGTAGGCTTGACCAGAGCAACATCGTTGGTACCAGCCATGGTGGCCTCGATGGCATCGTATGCTTCTTCGTCAAGGCCAAACTCGTCGTCGTCGCCGACATCGCCGTTGTTGGGGTCAGCTTGGTCAGCCACAAACTGGTTGAGAGCGTCGCCCGTGGGGTCGACCATGGCCTGAGTCAGGCAGACAACAAGGACTTTGTCGCCACCCGCTTCAATGGCCACGCTGTCGGGCAGATGGCCCAGCACAGCAGTGGCATCAATGTCCAGCGGCATGCCCAGCGCCGTCTCGTCACGGTACTCGACGATGCGAGTGGTGTGCTCATCGTCGCCAGTCCAGTACGAGAAGGGTCCCAGGGGAACGGTAGGCAGTGCAACGTTGCCGCGGGTGGCGATGGGGCCACCCACAGCAAACACAGGAGCACCGGGCTCGTCCTCTGGAGCCGGGGTGATGACGACGTTTGAGTGCAGACCGTATTGATCAGCCCGGGCTCGGACAAACGCCACGGCTTGCGGTGAGTCGGTCACAGTAAGCGTCTTGAGAGACGGAAACAATCCGGGGTCCAGCATAGTCGCGTAGTGCCCGTTGTTGGCGTCCATCGTGAGGTGCTCAACGGTGTCCAGCGCAAAGCCGGCAATGTTCACGGCGTGCACAAGCCAGTCCAGGCAAGGGCCTTGGAGCGTGAGGCTAAACAGCCGCGACACTTGGGGGCCAAACACGAACGGGGCAGCGGTCAGGATGGCCGGCAGCGGTCCCCGCCAATGACGGAGGTCCACCGAGAGCTTCAGAATGTCCACAGTAGCCGCAAAGCCGGACAGCAAGAGGACGCAGCGGTTGAAAGCGCGCTCGACGTTGCCGTTGACGCTGGGTGCAAACACCAGCGACACCTCAAAGAGCGTGTCCTGCAATTCGGCGCTGAGGTCTTCGAAGACCGCCGCGAAATTACGGGCTGCGAGAGGCGAAAACCTGCCTTCAGGTTCGTCTTGAAATGTCAAGACAGCGGTGACAGTATTGTCTTCAGCATCGTAGGCAAAGACGACGGAGGCGCCGTGCATGGCGGCAAAGCCAATGTCCACGTTGGCCTGGTCGACAAAGTATTGTGGGTGATCCATTGTGAGGGTAAAAGGTACGTCCGGCAAGCAGGATGGCGAAAGAGTCGCAGCAAATGAAGAGCGGTGCAAGAGACGGGCTGGCTGGTGGCTTTATGCGGCTGGCCAAAAATAGACCGGCCGCGTTGCGCAACGTTTTCGGCTTGACCGAACCAGCGATTGACGCGTAAAGGCAGGCGGTCTCAGCCGGCGGTGGTTCTTGACATACACGCTTCATTGCACCCGACTGTCTATCAGCCGACATGCCTCACCCACCCCAGCAAGACATCGTTGCCGACGACAGATTTTTCGTCGACTACCGGCCGTCAGCGCCTTACACGCAGACCAGGGCCGAGCAGATGCTGGCCTCTTTCAAGTCGTCGCTGGCCCACATGCCGCTTTTCTACCCCGTGCTACCCACAGCGTACCAGCGTTCTCCACAGGAAGTCTCTGTGTACAAGGACACACTAAAGCTGGACTCTGGATGCATGTGGTCAATAACGTCGGACCCAGATGTCGTGAAAGGATGCACGCCGTACACCGACCCTCACCCCAAGGTCGTACGCGGTGCCATCGGAAGGACGCCTGTCAAGGCGTGTGTGAACAAGATTTTTCACGTTCGGTGCACCGACGGACTCATCGTCGAGATGTCAGTGCCCCTCCTGTACATCGACTCTGCTAGACTGGGCAACACGATTTTGATATCCCTGCCGCACCTGGAGGACCTGGGCTACCGCCTGACGCCAGTCATCGACTGCCCGACCCAATCGACCCTGCGACTGCCTAGCGGGTACGACGTTTTGTTCGAGCGCAACGCCTTTGACGCCAAGACTGGCCGTTACGTTACCCGTGGAAGGGGCGGCCACATGCTGAGCTGCCGGGCATATCTGGCCAGCAACTCGAAAA
>Ga0136555_1000082_pt1 | contig 34776 bp, 42 predicted proteins | sample AntRauTorckE5432_FD_104927 | JGI IMG/M metagenome (GOLD analysis project Ga0136555, IMG submission 104927) | Saline lake microbial communities from Rauer Islands, Antarctica - Metagenome Torckler E5 #432 | ecosystem: Environmental > Aquatic > Non-marine Saline and Alkaline > Saline | place...
ATAGGAAAGATAAGTAAATCAGACCACATATATATTGACCATTATTACTTTTTACACAACTGTGGTTTTACTTCTATTAGATGCGCGCGCTTTTTTAATGCTGGCGATGTGATCACTGACGGGATTGACCCAGTATAGTATATCAAGTTTATTTACCAGTTCTTTGTCATTGATATGTGTAATAGACAGTGTCATATTTGGCCCTTGTTCCAAATTTATTGTTCCAGGAAGCAGAGGAATATGAAGTAAGCCTATGTAGTACTTACTGTTCCGTTGACGAGATATTTCATGTTTGCGGACACAGTAAATATCTTTATATTCACTCGACAACGAGTTGCAGATTCGGTATTTAGTGCTATAGGTTACATATTTTTTACTTTTGGCTAAAATATGAACCTGGTACTTATCTTCATAACCCTTAAGCACCCCGGATTCCATGCGGACGTCATACACGCAGAATTCGGGGTCTATCATAATTATTTTGTATTGAGACTGTTTTTGACCCATGGCATCTGGGCATGCCATGGATCAATTTTTGGATTATAACAACTTTTTTTGTTTTAGTTTAGTGACTAAACCCCGTGCTGTATCATTTGGCATATTTAGCTCGTTTCGGAAGACTTTGATCTGCTCACCTTTTTTCATAGTTTTTATTTCAGGATGTTTACTCAAATATGCAGCTGCTTCAACAATATATTGTTTAGCAGCTTCGCTACGAGAACTCAAGACCTGTCCTTTGAATATTTTGTGAAGTCTCCTGGCAGGTGCCAGTCTGGTACGGTCAGAAGCAAGAACTATTGTACCTTCTGGTATTTTACCCTTTCCCATATTGTGCAAGCTTTCCATAGCCGACATAGTTTCAGGATATATGGTTGCTTTATTTCTAATGTCCCACACTCTCACAAGAGCATTAGTTTCCTTGGCATCGGCCAGATCTTTCAATAGACAATTAAGTGCATATTCAGACTTATATCCCGATTCTAAAGCACGTTCAGTTCTTTGTTGAAGGTCCATGTTAATAATTTTAACATGATCATTTTAATTTAATTTGACGAAATAGGGCCCCAGACCGTCTTCGTGTGTTTGGACGTATGTCCAGGACCAGTCTGTCGCGACAACGTATATATCTTTCCGATACTGGATAACGTCATGTGGTGACATATGCACAGTATGTTTGACGTAGCGCTCTTTTTGATGGCAGTTGTGAGACATGGTATAGACACTGTACCCTTTGGATGCGTTATGTTGGAAGCTTTCCAAAGCCCGAGGGTGCTGTCTTATGCCGTTCCACGAAAAATAATGCCAGAGATGGTTCCCTTGCATGGGGCTCCCATCAGTGAAATGCCGACACCACTTAGCAATGAAAGCTCGATCGCTTCTCCATAAAAACAGAGACGGTGCACAAGATAAAAAAGACATGTTCATTGTAATAATTCAATGAATTATTTTCAAATTAGCCTCCATTAAATATTATTATACTGGTCCGAATCTGAAAATACGTTATGTCGTCGGCAACCGCTTCTTTGATGGTGCGCAAACGTTTTTGGCCAACTGATTCAATAGCTTCAGCTACGACGTCATATATTTCTTGCGTTAGTCCCACACATTCTTCATCGATCAATTCAGGGTTCAACGTCCATTCATCCGTTAAATGTGCTTCTACTGTACTAGATTTTATGCCTCGTGATTCAGCGATTTCGTCAACCGTGTTGCCTTGCTGAAACAATTTGAGCGTTGTTCGAGTCGTAGGTGTACTTTTTGGTATGGCTCTATCTTTCGGGTCCTTTACACTTTTATTCCTGAATAAAAGTTTATCTCCATGTTCTTCACTCATAAGTTTAGTTACTCCATCTATAGCTTGCAACGTTTCCAATGTAGTTGGCTGCGCTGTGGCTATCGCCAATATTACAGTGTCGCTTAAAATCATATAAGGAGCGACACCATCCTGTTCTGCAATTGCAGAACGAGCATTGTACAGGAATGACAGATAAGTCTTATTAACATCGTGTAATTGCATATCTTCGGAAACAGATAATATAACGGGCTTGATTCCAATATTTATTGCCATTAAACCCAGCGTAACCACCTGGTATTTATTTTTGTACAATATGTGCTTCAAAAATTTATGTTGTATCATCAATTCAATAAACTCTTTCCACCAATCTGTGGAATGATAACGGCCTTCTCCGTGGCACAGATTTGATTTCAGTTCTGTTGTCATAGCCTTGCACAAGGAACCTGTTAGGCAGTATATTAGTTTAGTGGAGCCATAGTTAGTTCGCAAGGATTTGACTAAAGAAATTATTAACTTAGTTTCTTTAGTTAAATCTTTTATTATATTTTTCACTGACGGGTGTGTGCCTGTACAATTATCACACAGACACTTATCTACTGTGTCGGGCCTAGGATCCAATGATATTTTACCATCGGTAAAATATCTTTCAATCATATATTGTCTACATGTCGTGCTTTCTATGTACTGTTTAAATTGAGCCAACAAGCCGTTGTAATATTTAACATTGGACGAACCTGACAGAAGTGTGCGATTTATATTAAAATCGCCAGCTGCATAAAATAATATCCCATCGCTAACAATACCATCGCGGCCCGCACGACCTATTTCTTGGTAATAAGTTTCAATGTTGGTAGATGCGCCGTAAACAATAACTGTTCTGATGTTAGCCTTGTCGATTCCCATACCGAATGACACGGTAGCTACCAATGTCCTAATTTTATCATTTACAAAATCAGTGTGATTCTTTTGTCTTTCCTTATTGGACAGTTTACCATGATATTTTATGGTACTAATACCATTCTGTATCAGTGCAGCTGTGATTTTATCTACCATGTTTATAGTTTGCGCATAAATGATAGTGGTTTTAGTATTGGATAACAAGGGTAACAGATCATCAACAATATTACTCTTTCTTAAAACCGACAGTTTAAGATTGGGTCGGCGTGTTCCTTTCTGTAATATAACTGGGTTATTGAGCTGTAATACCTCTGCTATGTCTTTAATAACACGTGGAGTCGCGGTAGCTGTGAAGGCAGCTACCGGTACCTCTGGGAATTCTTTCTTAAGCATTCCCAGTTTCCGATAACTCTGTCGAAAATCATGTCCCCATTCACTGAGACAATGCGCTTCGTCAACCGCGAACATACAGACAGGTAAGGATTTTAACAAATCTATTATTGTTGAGTTACGTGTTATATATTCTGGCGTGCAGTAGATTATATTAACATCCTGTATTGATTCCATGATTTCAAAATCAGTGCTGGTGTTGGTACTATTCAATACCATAGAATTACATTTTAGACCCAATTGCTGATCGGCCATCAATGAAATAAGTGGGGATATAACAACCGTAATATTGTCCAAATAGGTTGCGGGTAACTGATAACATAATGATTTCCCACCACCTGTGGGAAATAATACAATACTATCATTGCTTTCCAATGTAGCGTCGATGGCTTCCCGTTGTAATGTACGAAAAGAGTTAAAACCGTACTGTTCTTTAAGGTGTGTTTCCATTAAATTATAAATCGACAAGAGTTCAAATTTAATTGTTTAATTGTTTAATTCTTTAATTCTTTAATTGCTGTATTAAATTGTTTACCGAGCAATTCTGGTGTGATAACTCTGGCGGTCAGTTCAATATTTTTTCTATAATCCAGCGTGGGGTATAATTCGTTGTGACCTTTGTAATTCCAGTGATTCGATTTTGTGTCATATTGATATTTACTTTTCCATGGTTGACCATATTTAGCAACAGCTGACAACGATTTAAGTATGTATTCCACAAGTTCATCAGTCATACTGTAATGAAAAGATACGCGACACCAACCATATCCCGCAGATACACCCTTGTCCTCTATGATGTCTTTGTAAATTTTCTCCTGTTGTTTACTTTTGATATGGAAAAGATGTTGGGCATATATACTGCAACATGAAACGCCGCCACGTGACTGAATACCAAAAAAATCATTTAACAGAGCGGTCACTAAATTGTAATGCATATTTGGAATAACTAACGCATATACGGGGAACTGTGAAGTATTCCATCGTGTTTCTGGATTAAGCATAACAATATCTTTCTGATTATCTAAAAACGTGCGGACACGTAGATTAATATCATGTTCCCTCTTTTTAATTTTTACTATGATACGGTCTTTCAATTGAAAACATAACCCAGCTCTGATGCAGCCTAATATATTGGGCGTTCCTCCTGACTCACGTGTTTCTAGATTAGAACTGTAGTGTGTAAACTTTGAACATACGAAACGTACGGTGCCTCCACCAGGACTATATGGTTCTTTGTTACGAAACAAATTGGCATTAGCTACTAATAGACCAGGAGTACCAGGCCCACCCAGCATTTTGTGAGGTGAGATCATTATTGCATCAAAGTAAGACCAGTTATCTAAATGCATATTTATTTCAACATAAGGTGCACAACCAGCAAAGTCCCAAAAAACAAGACATCCGGGTATTTTTTTACGTAATGTTCTTGTAATACCATGGAATGGTTGTATAACACCGGTAACATTACTGCCAGCAATAAAGCTACATATTACCGGATGACCTTCTTTGCGTGTTTTTGTTATATCGTTCATTAGAAAATCTACATCAATAATACCCGATTCTTTGAGGGGGACCAGTTTGACATTGACTGGAAGATGTTTCCAGGGTAAATAATTACTATGATGTTCCGCCACTGTGAGATATACATGTGTGATAGGCTTAGTTTCATGTCTGATGTTAAGTAGATGTATCAAATGCATTATAGCTCCTGTACATCCCTGACCTGTCATAATAATTTTATCACACGGCTTACATCTTAAGCTTTTTCTGATAATATCACGTGATTGCTCCATATAATGATGCATTAATTGTCCATTATGCGCATTACTATGTACATTACTGTAATATGGCAGGACTGTTTGGTCCATAAAGTTCTTAATGTCAGGATGTTCCACTCCGGATGCAGTGAAATCAGCATTAATATGATAACGTTCTCCTAACGGCGTTATTATTTTTGATGTGCCATTGATAGTTGTCATTAAAACTAATATATATTATTATTATAATGACTGATCAAAAAGCCCTATTGAGATTGGCAAGGATAATATCCGATGTATGCATCATAGACTGCTCTATCATATGTCATGATATACTCTTTTTCCGTTTCGGTATTCGGCATATTAGATATTTTGATAAATAACTCTACTATCCTGCTACCGATGCAATTTATGTGTTTAAAGTTACTCCCGATAGACATAATATTATCATGAAGAGACCAACCTGTGTTGTATACATCTTCATCTTCCGGACCTTCCGGGTTGCTGAGCTTTACACTTTCGATAATAGACCCTCGAGGGGTCTCAAAACGTAAATTGCATAGAGCATCACCTGAGGTATAAATAATAGTTCTAAATCCATCATTGTGTCTAATCATATGATTTTTCTGTTGTTCAAGAACTACTAATGCCTTTTTATCTACAAGAACAGATACTGCATGTCCTATATCATAACGGTTACATGTAGGTATTTTAATCATTTTAGACTTAATGACAGTAATGGGTAAATCATTGTCGTAATTCAGTTGATTCTTTAATCCTGCTAAACCATCATATATAATAAGCACATTGTCATTCCATATATAATCACGAGCAAAACTATCCTGGTGTTTATGCTCCGATTTGCCGAGCGACAAAACAGTCTCAATGGTCACTACTATACAGTTACTAGGCTTTACGTCCTTGATAATAAGATATTTATGTTGAACGCCTGTGTCTTGCCATGGAATTCCCTTACCATTTTCCATAATGTTATTTCCTGTGAGACCGGTTGATATTGTATATTCGCTAATATTGAATTGACATTCATATTCTTTTTGTTCTGCACCAGTAACCGAAATAATCAAACTATCCAATGGTGCTGACAATGATTCATGGTCAACAATTACAATATTGCAAGTGTCTCCATCTTGGTCGTATTTTAAATCATTAATAGTGTAAGTACGTAGATTCGTCATTAACATTAACAATTGTATGATATATTTCTTAAATGCTTAACGCGTTGATAACAAGGTAAATAATTGTGAACTTTGTTATAATATGCCTTCAACACCTGAACAAATTAAAACTAAAGCAATCAAGTGTATTAATATTTACAGGGATTTATTACCATACAGAAAAGATGTTCACCTATGTCTAACCGATATACACCAGAAAGTATATCAAATAAAGTATGTTGACGAATATCTTAAATTTATGGCAATTAAGGCCGTTTATGGCAATGAATCCGGTACAGATTTTTCACCTGGGTCCATATCTGATAATATATGGCACAAGGTCTTACTCAATACTAGACTATACGCGAAATTAGAGCAAATTTGCGGCAAACGTATCCACCATCATCCTCAGAGAGCCAAGGACCCTGCTAATATTATTTTAAAAAGACAATTGCTTACCAAATATACAATAAAAAAACACTTCGGTGATACTTGGTTTATTGGAACTTTTGCCAATTTCTGTCAGAAGAATGGAAAACAATTGACAGAAAGTATACGCATGGAATCTAGGCTAGGATGCTAAAATGTAAAGAGTTAAAGTGATGATTTACGGTTTTAATTTGAGTCCCGTTGCTAAAGATTTTTCCTTGACCTGATTTTTAAGGTTAATGAATATGCAATGCATTTTTGTTCTGGTAAGTCTACGAAATTTAAGTTTATTGTCATTTATGCGATCTTTGTGGAACAAAAATCGTGTCCAGTACTTGTTTCCCTCATTGCTTGGGAAAAAATTGGAGTTATCGTTCAGATATTTCTCTATTCTATCCATGGCCCAATTAATTAACTCATCGTAGACTTCCTCTTTCACCCGTAACTGCCATTCGTTGTCTGCAAATATAGTTACAAACGGCTCTCTCCGGTTGTTAACATACACAGACCAATATTGGTCAGCTTCCTTCGACGCCATTGCCAATTCTATATAAGTAGCTGCCATGTCATTGTTCTCTTCAAATAAAACATCAGCAAGTTTCTTGCTAGGATACCGGGTCTTAGCAAGTTTTATTACCTCTGCATTGGTAACTGTATCCTTCTCCAATGTGTACGGATGATATTTAGATTTTACTTTAATGCTTAATTTGATTTTTTCTGCTGGCACACATACCTTTTTCTCAATGTGTTGCCGCAATCCTAACGATGATTTGAATTTAGCGTTGCATAAACTACATACACGTTTTTGGCAGACTAGATGTGATGTATGATAATCAAAACTTTGCTTGTTTTTAAGCTTTTTGCCGCAATCTGGACATGTTATACTAGATTTATCCGCCATAGCTATTAATATGTATATATAAAATTCTCTTAAACTATAAAAATGATAGCTCAATATATAAATAATTAGCATATGAGTACTGATATGTTCAAAATGATGAGACAAGCCATGGGAAAGAAAGAAACTTTCGAGGACCAAATTAACATCGATGACAGCATATCATGCCCAGAATGTGGGAGTGAAAATATAGCTGTTAAGGAGCCCCACAGTGTTAACATTTGTCTGGATTGTAAATGCACGATCGGTAATAATTTAGATTTTAGGCCCGATTGGCGCAACGATCCAAATGGTAATGATATGAGTCGTTGCAATATACCACGCAATGAACTATTGCCAGAATCATGTATGAGTACATGTATCGGAACAGGAGGTAAGAATGGCAAATTGTCACAAGATTTAGGCAGAGCATTGATATGGAACAGTGTGCCTCCCAGCGAGCGTTCTATGCGCACTAAAATAGAAGACATATCGCATGTTTGCAAACAACGGGGAATACCAGATGCAATTATTGAATATGCTCATGAAAACTACCACCATATAATACGAAAATTAGAGGAAGAAAAAATGAAACGCAAACGTGCAAATAATGACAAAGGTCTCAGAGCAGCGGCTCTTTTTATTAGCTTTCAAGACAACCATAAGCCCAAGACATACCAAGAAGTAGCAGATATCTTCGGTATTGAAACACGTTATGTTTCAGCAGGTTTAACACTATTTAACAAATTGCTACGTCAACAAAAAATAAAGGTTACTAAATACGCTGACTATATTGATGAATATTGTGATTCATTGAATATGTCAGCCGAGCACAAGGCACGCGTGGCAGAAGTTGTTGATAAAGTCGACGAACTTGGAATTTTAGAGAATAATATAGACACAAGCGTAGTTGCTGGATGTATTAGCTATGTTGTCACTGAATTCGTACTTCCCATTAAGGCATCTGATATCCACCATAGATGCAATGTATCCATTCCTACTATCAACAAAGTGTGCGACAAACTGACAAAAAGATCAATAGAACTGATAAACATATAACATATAAAATTTAACATCATATAAACATATAATGGCTCTGGTTGTGAATTATCTCACTAACCCCATGGATGAAATACGGCCCAACTTATTTTTGGGTTCCATACGTTCCCTACAGAAAACGTATCTAAATGATATTGATACCGTCATATCAATGACCAGCGATGCTTTCAAATATGATTTAGCAGGTCTTGTACAAAACCATTATGTATTCCCTGTTCGCGACAGTTATAAAGATCAAGTCAATATGACGTTAGCCATGCGTATGATTTTGCCAATCATCAAAGATGAACTGAGAAAAGGTAATACAGTTCTTGTTCATTGTAAAGCTGGTTTACACCGAGCTGCTACGGTTGTAGTTCACTATTTACAGACAACCGGTCTATCTGCTAAACAGGCAGTAAGTCTAGTTCAAGCCAGAAGACCGTTGGCATTATGGCGCAAACCTTTCAACCTAAATAGATCTGTTGACAAACTGGTCTAATGTATCATAATTCTTTAGTTTATTGTATATTTCTCTGCCACCATTTTTCAACAAGACATCCAGGACATCTTCCAATGAAAACCATACACATTCAGAAACAGCATCCTCTGTAATTTCCGCACCTCTGTCTAATAGAAATTTAATAAGTGCAATAATTTCTTTATTGGACCGACCATCTTCGTGTGACAATATAGCAGTGTGTATTGTGTCCTGCTCTACAATGCATTTAATAAGATAACTAGGTTTCAAACATTCTAATGCTAGAGGAGCATCATGGGTAACAAAACATAATGCCAACCTAAACACGTCAAATGCATGACGTGTATGCTTGTCGTAACATTGTTGCCCTTCATAGTTCTCGTACGCGTATACAATATCTTCCACGGTAAATTTAAATGTATCACGTTTGCCTTCATAAAATGTTTGCAATGACATTATGATTGTCATGGTGATCATTTTATTTATAATTTATAACAGACAAATATCCAGTTCAGGTTCGTTCTTAGGTTTAGGTTTAGGTTTAGATGTAGATTTTGAATTACGGACATTTCTGACAAAACATGTATCCATGGGCGGTTCCTTTAGTTCTTTTTCTTTTTTTATTGCGGCTATTTTCTTCTGTTTAACCCTTTTTTTAGACTTAACTGTCACTTTGGTTTTCAACTTTAACGACGGCTTATTACCATCTTCATCGCCCAGTATACAATTGTCTAAGTCAGGCTCTGGCTCAGATTCTGGTTCATCATCTCTGGGTTCCGGTTCACTGAAATTATTCACTTCCAGTTGCTTTTTTGTAGGCATTCGGTTTAAATAAGATATAACACCATTTTGCCATAATTCAGGCTTACCTAAAAGTTCAACCTTATGTTGTTGTATGATATAATTTTCTTCTTTAAACCATTTATTGCGCTCTCTGCTATGATTTACAAAGTTACCCGTTTGATCCACGAAATCAATAACAGTGGGGTTCACATCCTTGTGAAATCTACGGAGAATACGTCCAACAGGTTGTTCAACATCCATACCAGGAGGTGTAATCCAAACTAATGTATTAAGATCAGGAATATCCAGTCCTTCCTTGGCAATTCTGTCTATACCGAGGACAATATCGCATTTAGCACTGGTCGCTAGTAATGCTTTATGCTTTTTGCGCGTCATGCCAGTTTTACCATAATAAAACCCATATGTAATATATTTACCAGTCTGCGGATGTTTTATACCGGCATTGTCCAATAAATCCTTTATATCGTGCAGATGTTGTTTGCGGCTTCCGATAATCAATATCTTACGTCCCTGCCCTATTAACTCTCTAAGAATATGTACTATCAATGTGTTCCGTTCCTCCAATTTGCTAATTGCGGTTATCATACCTGATGTATTTTTAGTACCATTTGTCATACGCAACACTTCGTAATTTTCACTGTTGCTGTATAAGTTAATTTTCTTTACAATGATACGGTTACTACCCTTGCGTTTTTCTTTATGAAACAATGGTCCCAAAAAATTATAGAACACAGGTGATAACCCATCTCTTCTGTGTGGTGTAGCCGACAAACCAAGTGTAAATCTTGTTCTTATTTTCATCATGCTTTTGGAAAAGGTTTCGCTGCCAATGTGGTGACATTCGTCATATATTGTTATACCAAATCTTTCAAAATTGCTACTTTTGTAATTTTTCAGACAAATACTGTGCAACATAGCAACAACGAAATCCTTTCCCTCAACATCAATATGATCTCGCTGTATGTAACCAATTTTTGCTTCTGGTGCAAATTGTTGTATAGCATCAATCCATTGATCCATCAAACATTCCGTTGGAACTATAATAAGGGCTGACAAACCTAATCTACACACTGTTCTAATTGCACAATAGGTCTTTCCATAACCACATGGCAGTGACAGAACTCCTCCTGCTCCAGTTTGGTTAGAGTCATCAAAAAGTATATCCAGCTTCTTAACTGCGTTGGCTTGATGTGGTAAAGGATTAAATTTGCAAACGACATTGATCGGCGCACCCTTAGTCAAAGCAACATAATCCGGGTCACCTAATTTTTCCATGGCATAATACCGTGGTAAATATAACATTTTTTTATCTTTCGACATATAATACAAAATATATCTCTTGGGTTTCTGAAAGTCTTTAAAAGCAGGAAGAACGGTAGTCACTACGGTACATTCTTTTTTGATTTCCTTTATCAAATTCTTATCCATTTCGTCAATTAATACAGCATATCCTAATCTACCTAGACATTTATGATACAGCATTACCATTTAACAGTAATCAACTTTGTTATTATAAATTGATATTCATCATACAGTAATGATACCTGTCTGTGCTCTTCGTGATGCTGGATTATTTAATAATGCTATGGTATTTGAAGATGAATACATGAATAATTTTTGTTTAAGGGAAAGAGCTACAATTATTAATTCATTGAGAACCATGATGTCTAAAATGACACCTGAAAGATTTTTAGCTCAATATTCCTCTGACTCTATTTTCCCTTATGGTCAATTAGTTATGTTAATAAGAGATAATTTGGAAAAACTGAACGAACTTAGAAAGCAATATGCTTGATTTAAATTTGAATTTTAATTTCCCTTGCGTCACACTAGACAAGAACAGTGAATTAATTGTGAACACGAAAAAATCAGCTAGCAAAATGATGATACCTGATCCATGGAACACTCCAAAAATACGCAAAATTGGCTTATTTTCAATGTATGTTATAGACGCCGTTATGGAATCTCTAGAGATTATAGCTGAAAAGGATCCAGCGGTTAAGCTAATAGATCCGAACCCTGTTTATGAAAAAATTACTAGTGTACTTAGCAAACTAATTCAGCTGTACCTAAAGAATAAACCAGAAGAAGAAAGATTAGAGAAATTTACCAAGTTTTACATATTAGCTCTGGAACACTCAAATTCGGACAAATCAAAATCCAATGTTGTATACTGGGACGGAATGATACCAGATGTTCGTGCTTTAGGAGGAGTAGATGACTCAATATCATGGGTTTATAGTGTTCTTGTCAAGGATACCAAGCCCTAAAAAAGCCCCAACAACCATTCAGAATATTTACGCAATAGTTTACTCTTTTTTGTTATTTTCCTTTTCTTTTTTGTTCTTTGTGTTCGGTCACGGAAATATTGGCATAATGGTTTCTTATTGGGATGTGTAATTTCAATACACATAAAAGTATTGTAATAGAAATTGTACAATTCGTTATATCCTCCCCTGAACTGCTTGATGAACATAACTTCGAAGGGGGGTTATAACACTATTATGGTATGGTTCATACCATACGTTACCGTTAGTTAATTTATTTATGTCGTTTATATAAAGCGCACCGATCTTATACCCATGTTTTATTATAGCATCGGACATGCCAACCTCTAATGTAAATATAAAATCCCATCTCGAATTATTGTATATTGCACTGTATTCGCTGGCATCTCTACCAAATATTCTTTCACTGAACAATATTTCCATACCTATACGATCAGTACAATAAGACATAGATTGCACATGCGAACCATATTTACCGCATACATAATTTAATGCTGTTCCTGACAACTTTGTATTTTCATCTAATTTATGTGTGAACATGGAATACCATGACACACTCTTTGGTATATATGGTGGCAAATAGGGACCACATACAGTACTGTTTAGAATTATGAACCTATCATATACGTTAAATGATCCGTTATTCCTTATGTTGACAAGGCATTCACTGACACCTCCATAATCATGACCAACGTTGTCTCGTTCAATAACAGTTACATTGTCATATCTTGGTATTTGCTGTGATAACGAGCACATGTACCCATTTATAACTATATAATAATGAACATCATCATTGTCGTGTATGCCATGCTTTATAAAAAAATCAAGGTTTTCCCTAGCTTTATAACCATGCTCATAATATAGGAATATTACACAATACATATTCTCTGGTTTTTGTCTATGTGTAAGGTCTATAGTTCCAAAAAACTTATTGTCCCATACACCACCTGTTAAACTACCAAATTCCCATGAAGAATCATTTAATATGAATGGTGTGATGTTATTTTTCCTCAAACAATGAGGAAAACTAAGTTGATCTTGTGTTCCCCAATATATAGTTTCAATATACCAATCCATAAAAAATGAACAAACCTGTGCGCATTGTTTATAAATAAACGCACCGCATTCATACAGCTTATCGTCTGGGCCATGACGATTATACATTTCTACTTGTTCCATTAGGTATTGCCCATTATATTTATCAATACTCGATGATATCTCAGCTTCATCACTTATATTGTTTCTCAGTGCATGTGAATATGCAAAATACACAGAACCTGGGTTATTTCCAATTATATTATTTATATTTGAAACAATATTCTCTGATATTGTGGCATTAGCATCAATATGCATAATATAATCATACTCTTTTAACAAGGGGAAATTGCAATGATTATATCTGACATAACGGGCTTTAGTACATGATTTAGTACCCCATTGCCGCAACATTGTTCTTTCTTCTTGATGAATAAATTGCCACCCTGGATTGTCATATTTGCTATCAGTAAAGTAATACCAATCAAATTGTTCCTTGTCGATAATATGAGTCAAATCGACGGGCTCCTTGTCGTATCTTCCGTAATTTATTTGTATTATAGCAACTTTCAACTTAAAATATTTTTGTAACAAAAATAAGTACTCGCCTCTCATTTTACAAATAAAATCTTTAGCCATACCATACCACTTTGGGTACTCAGTATCGTAGGTAGTTAAATTTAAATGAGCAGTAGTTTCAATATCATCTGTAAAATTTACAACGCTTTGATATTCTGACACCGAGCACCTATCTTCTTGTAACGGGTATTCTGATATAATCATTATAGCATTACATAAGGCCTCGTTGATTCTAACACGGGCCAATACCCCGGGACCGAAATAACCAATATTTACTAGAAACTTGCTGCGTTTCATTACTTCATGCAGTTCAGTATGAAATATAGGTCTATCTTTGTTTGCTATATATGTATCCGTTGGTAACATTTTCGTTCTACGTTCATTTATGCCACCCACAAAGATTAAGTCGTGCTCTTTATCTGCATTATTCGTCATAGGGCCTATTGTACCCATAGGTATCGGTATGTGTTCAAATGTATGACCATATATCTTTTTCCATGGTGATATATTTGCAGGGGAATAATCTAACTTCAATTTAGCGTTGTGTAAAAACTCACGGAAGAGAATTTCATCTAAGACTGTTACATTTTGAATTTTTCCATCACTGTATTGTTCCAGATTCCAATAAATATATGGATTATCGCCCCGGATAATCTCTTTTATTATATTTGTTTCTATGCCTAAAAATGGACAAAAGATCAAGATCTCGCAACCAGTACGTTTTTGTCGATATGTATCAATATCGTAATAATATTCTACAGACCTTCCCAGCTCAGCCAAATCCTTCTCCAGCACGGAATATAACCATTGTAGGCATTCTACATACTGTATGAGTATCTTCATTAATTCAAAGTGAATTAAATATCAAGAATTTCAACGAAATTTAAATTGGTTTAATTGGTTTGATTGGTCTTATCTTTATCTTCGGTTTAATAGGTCTGATCATAATCTTCTTAGCTTTGACAGTGACCGATGGATATGTAATTGGAATAGTTATTGGAATAGTTGTGGGTTGATGTTTCTGTTGTCGCAATTGTTCAGTTTCATCATGTTGTTCTCTGCTTGGTGGAACGATTAAGTCCGCTTTAATAGTAGGTTTGGGCAACTTCGCCGGGTCCAGTCGCCCCGTGCACAAAATCATATCTGTGTGCGTCACTATCTTCTTACACTTACCTATAAGAACAGGATGCTTGGGTTTGCCTGTTTTAGACAATTCTGTACATTTGTATGTTATAACCGTCCCCAATGGATGCGTTCTTTGAAAGTTAGCCTTGATATGAGCTGTCAATCCAGCTATAGAAAATTCTCTGGCTCGTTGAATATTACCATCGTCTATAGGGTAAGCAACAAAACTACCCATTCTACCTGTATGACCCAATTTGTAAGCCACTATGACAGCTTCCTCGTCCATTACCGTCTTGTATTTTAATAGTGCCTGCGTTTTACCGTCATGATATAATGCATGTTTGTCGTTCAGCATTACACCTTCGCCACCCCTGGCTATAATTTCATCGAATGCCAGTTTGACTTCTTTGGTACTTTGCACGGACTGGATAGGGACTAATTTGATGGGACAAGTCTTGCTGTCCAGTCCTGAGTCGAAAAGTGTTTCCAATGTCTTCCTTCGCGTCTCGTATGTACCCATCATCCCAGTGGGATCCGCAATATCAAACACCATAAATACAACCCTCTTCCAGAGGGCACAATTATTACTGTCTTGCTTGGATCTAAATATGCCTGTCAAGTCCCAAGTACCGTATCCTAAGTAAAGTTCCCCGTCTAAAGGGAGATCAATGCCCCTCATGTGGTCGATAAACGATTGAGGTGCGTTAATTATATTGCCAGTTCGGCTAATCAACCGTTGGTTATCCGAATCCCATTGTGCGCGCTGTCCATCATACTTTTCTGATAGTACGTAGCCATGTGGTGAGATAGAGGGTAACCCTGATTTCCGGTTGAGATAGTGATGTGCTCTCATGAAAACAGGTGCCATATTCATGTTAGAGGCGTGGTTCATTTTTTCTTTTTCACACGGAGCTAAGTCGTGAACCTTAATGATGCAATGCCTTCGTTTAGGGCCCGCATATTCAACTCATTACACAATTTTCCATTGTACGCCGTTGGTTCAGGTAAATGATATTTTTCGCACAAATGCTTAAAAGTTAACATTTGTACGCTTTCAGTATTATTACAACACATACAGCATTCTGTAGTGTAGTCATGACGACGTTCATTAGATTCAAGTTTACGTTTAAGTTCACATGTATCTGGATGACTCATTATTTTGCAAACACGTTCAATTATTTTATTAATTGATTTCATTATAATATTATATGGCATATATGTCTTTATACCCTTCACTAGAAGAACTTACTAATGACAATGATTCTACAGCTCTGGTTGTGCCTAAATCATCACAACTGTTAAGCTTACCACAACTAATAAAATGCACAACACCCACTAAATTGTGCCTCAAGGACACCAAATTTTTGGCATACAAGACCGGTATTTTTATTAAAAGAACACCATCCGTATCATTACATGTTGGAGACCAAGTGCTTAGTATTAACGGCATCAGCGTAGCTGGACTAAAGGAGCGTGATGTTACATCATTAGCTGCACGCATTGATGGGTCACCAGATGTGGCTATCAAGAATAGACCGTATGCGAAATTGCATCAATTAACAAAAGACAAAGTAACAGGCACCGTTGGAGTGGTGCTCAAAAACAAGAAAATTACAAGCATTGTTCAAGACAGTAGCTGCGCAAGAAACGGTGTTTTAATTCATCATTACATAGTGGAAGTGAATGGAATCAATGTAATTGACTTAACTAATAACGAACTAATATCACTCATCAAACAACAACCTAACGATACTGTAAACATAGTGGTCTACCCTGATGATTTTTATAAACAATTAAAGGTCTAAATAGTTATAAATTAAGACACTGTTTCTTGAGATGTTCGTAACATTTTTTACTATGGTGTGCTTTTACTGTATAGAAATTTCCTGTGAGCCATGCACAGAAGATTTCCTCGTCCTTGTCAAACTTTAAGAATTGGCCCAGTAGGTGGTGTGATCTCGTAATACCGCGAGTTGCAAGGTCTTTAATTTGAAGTGTACCTATACCGTGGAAAGTGTAAATATTGATATCTTCATCAGATTTACACATTAAGTATAACGCGTAAATCATTTTTCAACGGCTACTGAAAATATTATGTATAAATTTAATAATGCTTGGCACAATGTTTGTAGGATATATAGGCACATCTGTGTGCGCCATCCCTTGGGGTGTGCGATTCAGTCGTGTATTAACACAAACCGGTAAATTAGGTTTCCTTTTTTCACCTAAAGAATATAAATATTACGATGATATTCGGGACTTTAAACAGGAACCTAAGAAAATCGCAACATTTAAGTGTAAGTCAAATGACAATATCATCCGTAAATATGTGGATGGTAACATTTGGCCACATGCAGATACAAGCGTACATTCAGTCATAACCGTCAATAATAAAATAAAGTATATCAGTTCCTCTGTAGAAGAGACAGACCAAGTTGTATATGATATAACATGTGATCACGCATTTCATTATGGATTTGGAACCCTTATAAGTATACCTGTTGGTATATTAGCAATACAATCTCTATTTTAAGTTGATATGTTCAACGGTATACAGTTGTTAATATGTGATCGCAATGTAGAGAAAAGAGCATCTGGATCTGAATAAATCTCCTTTGGTAACACGGTTAGCCATTTATTGTTTGTTACCGACAAATTTGCTAGAAGTACAGCAAGTTGCGAATACATAGATTCATCTGTATTAGTTAAAGCCATAATATGATCCTTCCATTGAACAATATAATAATAACTGCAGGCTTTTCTGTTAAACTTATTAATTGTGGGGTCTATTGTGTTAATATCTTGCATTTGTTTTTGATATACTTTAAAAAATTCAAGATTATCATTATCTGCGAAAGCATTAGCGGACAAGAACAAACATAATCCAAAGCGCGACACGTCCATTTCGCCCGCTTTTTTCATATCCCTCATTGTATCCAAAGTTTTTAAAGCGTTAACGTGATCATTGTTGACACAATATGCTTCCAGTTTTTCTTCTACTAGCATATAGGTTAAATTACATTATAAATTAAAATGGAGCCATGCCTCCCTGTATCATGTCACCACCCATACCATAATCCATCTGCGGTGGCATCATGTTTTGTGCAGGAGCGTTACCGAATCCGCCAGGTCTTGCACCTGTTCCTCCCATCTGTGATGAGTTACCCGTTAAGAAATACACAGTTGTTCCCACTACGGCACTTACAAACACAACACCTTTGACATACGCAAACTTACTCTTGGGCGTATCGAATAATTTAGCATCTAGATACATAAAAATCCATGTAATAATGCCGGCTACTATTGCAGATATCCATACAGACTTATTCATCATAATTATGACATGATAATATTTTGATACATGTATCCAGATGTTCCTGTATTTCATCTATTTCAGCTTTGGTTTTAAGATACATGCGGAAACTATGGGAAAATATTGTTTCCTCGCGAATGAGTTGTTCTACCGGTAATTTTAACAGTTGGTGGTTTATATCTTCATATGAATTCAATCCTTCGACCAGAACTTCAAATACCATATCAAAATGTTCAAATATCATCTTAAATACAATGGATTGCCGAATATGACTGTATTCATACGCTACGGGAAATTGCGATATGTTTAGTTCGAAGCTGTTTTCACCTACAAATTCCAACGTGGGCTGCTTGTGAGGATCAGGCAGCAAATCCCTTTTCGGTTCGTTGTTGAACACAAAATAGTCATTACGAAAAATAATATGCAAGTTTTTCGTTGTGTTAGTTACCGTTAAAACCTGTTCTTGATCGAAATATGTTGTCACCAGTTCAGGCTTTGGTTTGGTTCTTGTCTTAGTATTAAAATATTGAAAAATCTCCAGCCATGCATCCGGTCCAATTTTATGGCTTACAATATTGTCGGCTATCCTCAGTGATGGTTGAATATAACGTGTTTTAGTGCGACTATTAAAAGCACGTTCTATTAATTGTGAAGTCATTACTGATATACTATTCTCATTTTTCTCAATAAAATTGTAATTTGTAATTTGTAATTTGTAATTTGATCCATATTTAACTTTATAATGACTAACATGACTGAAGCTCCCGACAAATATCTATATCAATATCCACCCATGATAAACTATATACCAAGCGTAATGATGTTTGGTATAGGTGCTGTATTTCACGCAGCATTGATCTACAAACGACCCCAAACACTTATGCAACCTTTTGGGATTGGATGGGGGACAGTTGCAGCTATGTTGATTGCTCCCAAGGAACACAGAATAGAGATAATTCAAGGAATGACCGATTCTGTTCAACAAAATGATCAACACAATTAATTATTATGAGTGAAATATCAAAGTATATTGATGATAACATTAATGAAATAGACACCACGGAATTATTTTCCCCTGGCGTCCCAGCCACCTTTAATGTGGATTTTATATTATCTAATCTCAAAGATGGAAAACTTGACATAAATGACAGGGTAGGTAGTGGATGTTATGGATTTATTAAACAACACCACAATAAACATCTGGTTAAAATAGCTGAGTTGTGGTCGTCAAAGTAATTTTTTTGTTTTTGTGTGTTTTCCTTGATTCAAACCCTACCTACAGGTTTGCCAGCATTGTGAAAAGGTCCCCTCCATCTGACTGAGGTTTCATGGGCTTGATTACCGGCCGCTTGATAATGGTTTTCCCTTCTCTCTTGAGTCGTTCTTGCTCCTTCAAGTCCACTATGTATTTTTGAAGCTTCTCTTCATATACATCTTTGGTAGTCTTCGGGTCCCTTGCCGGGGCCCCGAACTTGCCCAACAGCTTGTCAGCCAAGGCTTCCGGGTTTGGCAGGACCACTTCTTTCAACTTGTCCAGGCCCAAGTTGTCCGGTACTGGGCGCTGGTAGGTGCTGTGAATGACAGTGCTCAGCATCAGGGTTTCACCTCTAGCGTAGATAACCCCAATCTTCTCTCTGTCGCCAGAGATAAATTTCACTTCCATGACCTGCTTGCGATTTTTGAGGATCCAATGCATCAGAGCATAACCCTGCAAGTCATTAGTGTCAGCGGACTTAGTCTTGCGGTCAACACGCGGTGTCAAGCAGTAATGGTCGCCTGCAAGGTCAGCGAAGCTAAACTCTTCCAATGGAATGAAAGATTGGACACGCAGCTTGCTGTTCGCTTTAAATATCTTGTTAAGTAAAGTTTTGTCGATAGGGAGCAGACGTTTCTCTCCCTCCTCGTCAGTGTATTCGTAACTGGAACCAGGCTCAGTCCATTTGAGCACCTTCTGAATGTCAACAACATCAGTAGGTTTCATTCCTTGTTCCATAGAGATAACACGTACTGTATTTACAGTACGTGTTTCCTTTGTATCGGGGTCAGTCCAAGTCATCTTGAAGCCAGTTTTGTCTCCAAAACTTTTGTTCAAGGTAACGTTCATACGGACGATACCGCCGGGTAATTCAATTTCTAAGTGTCGTGCACGAGACATGTTCAATATACCAATGCCGATCAATTTTCTGCCCCAACTATGCTTCCGCGGGTAATTCGCGGACTGGTCTTACACACCTAGGCATTAAAGATTCAGGGGCCAACCACTCTTCCGTATGATAGAAATCAGGTACGGTACATGTAACACACGAGCCATATGTAACTTGAAATCCTTCTTGCCTTTGCAGAGAATCAAGTTCGAATTCAAATTCAGATTCAGAGCATGTGAGCATGTCTCCAGGAGGCACGGCTGTCTCGTCAAACAAAAACGTCTTTCCATCACGGTATGCGCACATTGTCGTATACATACCGCTGTGTGCTATGACATTCATAGAACAACGCAGACTATGCTCTGTTTTGTGGTATTGTATCCCATACCCATAATCACGGTTGTATTTTTGACGAGTGTCATAACAACTGCTGTCGTAGACAGTTAGCAGTGAGAAGGGAGCCACCGCTGATTGTATGTCTACGGGCATATATCCTTCAGAATGCAATTCCTCCAGAGCCTTGTCTAACGAAAGCTTGTGAAGATAGATAGGCGATTGTAATTGTAATTCATATTCAAACTCGGCATAAGCCTCAATATCTCCTGCTGACCCGTCTTCTGTCCTGAATCGTTCGCGCAGAGTTTCTACGAGAACTTGAACTGTGAGACAGCTCGGTAAATCTTTCATAAACTTATGGACATCTCCTATCCATTCATGACCGTCATAGTGTGAATAACCTGTATAGATCAGGACACGTTTGCCCTTGATTCTTAGAAAAACGTAAAATTGCGCTCTGGTACCCATTACTCAATAGTTATGTTCATTTTTTGATATCACATTCGAAATATCTTCCCAGAATTTGGTAATCATAATGGTATATTTCTCGGACCCGGTCATGCGCACTTTCAAAATAATCAGTATTTAGTTTGGTATGATCAATATATCCTGCCAGCACGTCGCTATAATCTACAGGGTTTTCATGTATTTGTACATATGGTGTTTTATTTGTATGATACTCAATCTTTAACTTTTGGGATATTTCTGATGTTTTAACAAACTCAATTTCGCGAGATTTAATTTTGTTATATTTTGTTTCATTTACCTGTAGATTAAAGTGGGGATCAATATTTTTATCATGTTTCATTAACATCTCTATACCATCCAAGAACTTATTAAATGTTAATTCTTCATAGGTTATTCCTATATCAGACAATAATTTACGAGAAAAATGTTCTAATTTATTTTCACTTAAGCGAGTATTATTGTAAACTATAAATTTGTTAATAAAACAAGACACCATACGCTTAAAAGGTTCTCTTATGATCCAGTATATTTTATAATCATTTGGTATTTCTGTATTTGTTTTCAGTGTACCTGTTTTGATAAGTTCAGTTATAGGAATAGCTAAAGTAGGAGGATCAGTGTGCGTATATAACATGTAAGTATGTATTGTAGTATATCCGCATTTAGGAGATGTTATCATGGCAGTTTTTAATTTATTTGAAACAAAACACACAAAGTTAGACATTATAGGATATATATTATTATATGTCTAAATCTAGAACAGTGTTCTACTGGCAAACTTTTGGCAAAATTAAATTTGTGGAGGACAAGAGTGTAACTGATATACATCTCAGTTCCATACATTTCGGCATAGAAACTGACGGACAACCTTATATACACTTAAATAATCTGTACCCGGAACATGCTGATTTCACTCAAGTTTGGCAGGAATTATCATCAGCATACGATCAAGGTATCGATATAAGTTTGATGATTGGCGGTGCCGGGGGAGGATGGAGCACATTGTTCTCTCGATATACTGAATGTTACGATCTCCTCTGTAGTTTATTGCGTCGTCATCGCATAATTACAGGAATTGATCTTGACATTGAGGAAAATGTGGATTTAACCCAAGTTGTTAGATTTATAAGAGATATCAAGCGCGATTTTCCTAATTTTATAATAAGTATGTCTCCTCTTGGCGATAGTCTAGGTTCAAATAGTCCCGGTATGGGCGGGTTTTCCTATAATGATATTCTAAAACTCAACTTAGTTGATTATTATTGTGGGCAATTCTATGATGTTTTTACATTAGATTCTTTTGACACATGTATCAAAAATGGCTACCGACCTGATCAAGTCCTGATGGGTAGCATGAACGGTTCAGGTCCAGCCAGTGTTGTGCAACAAGTCAAAAACAAATATCCCACGGTTGGCGGTGTATGTTCTTGGGAGTATGGTTCCCAAAGTGATCCGTTAACATGGTCGACAACTATGTACAACATTCTAAACCCATCATCCATTCAAACGGAACAAATTCAAATTCAAAATCAATATTCAATAATGAAGTATCTCCCCTGTTGGCGACATTTTAATAATATCTATCTGTAAGATTAACAGAAACTTTATATTTGTCTTTTAAAAATATTAAGTTACAGATTATCAGCGAATTTACAAAACTCAAACAGAAATTAAGTGCTATAACCATGGCATATAGTTCGTCTAATTCTATGGTTATAGAATTAGACGGGGATGTAATTTTAACTGCAGTATCTTTAAATGACCATTTAATTGAATAATTATTGACGCCGCATGAATACATGATATTTAATCGGTCTGAATCAATTAAATCAATTCATTTAGTATTTTTGATTTAGCTGCATCTGCACTGATGTACCTTGTGTACGACACTGACGGATGGCATCGTTCAAATCTTCATCTATAAACTTTCCATAATTATTTTTAGATACCTGACAATTAGACGCAAACGCAGATTTACGGCATCCTAGTTCGTTGCCTTGTTTAGCAACACTCAGGTCGTTGCCGAGATACACATAACTCCAACCACGATGATCTTTCTTTTCGTCCATCAATCTCTGTATTTCCGCCTTTTTATAAACACTGCTTACATTTTCGTGTCCATCGGTGATAATAACCATCAAAACATCCTTTTCATATCTAAATCTATCTATAGTGTCGCCTATTGCATCAAATAGAGCAGTGGAACCTGATGGTTGAAAGTCTTCGGCTGATAAAGTCTTGGCCAATTTCATATTTTTGTTGCTAACTGCATGTTTAATCTTGTCATTAAATTTAACCAATGTAAAACGGCATGGTCGATCTATTGTGGACTGTTCCTTGATCAATCCGTTAAGACTACCTATCATATCAGAGGCTACATCCCTCATACTACCGGATTCATCCAGTATTATAACTACTTTGAAATCATCGCAGGATTTTACAATAGGACCATTACGCTGAGCACCGCTTCCTACTGTATCCTGTGGCACTCCAGGCCATTGCCTCTGTTGTTGTTGCCGATAATTATTAATAGGTGCTTGTTGTGCCCACGGGGCAGGTGTTTGTGTTTGTCTTCTTCCGAACATATACGCTTTGAAGAAGATTTCATTTCTTAAGTCAACGCATTTTATATAGATCCTATCGTGACAGTAGTTCCCTTATTTAGTTCACTTTCTATGTATAATTTGTGACCCTGTGCGGCAAGGAGTTGCCTACATAATATAAAACCTGAACGAGAACCTGTGTTTAATGTATTTTGATTATTTAAATTTAAGTTTATAGGTGTAATGTTAGTCAATAATTTTTCTATCAAGTCTGGCGACATGCCTGCACCAGTATCTTTAATATGAATATATTGCTGCGACCAATGCATATTTCCTTCGCCTCCTTCCTTTTTTGATGCATTTATATCTATACATGCATTGGACGCGCTAAATTTTATTGAATTTAAAATAAAATTGCGCAGTGCTATAAAAAAATAACATTCGTTGATATCGAGAATTAAATTATCAGGTATGTTGTTATTTATGGTTATATGTTTTTCCTGCGCCCTAAACATAATATCCTCAATAACTTCTGTTGCCACATTTCGCGCAATACTATGCTGCGTCTTTGTCACACATCTTTCAACTGCATCAAGGCATGATTGTACAGCTTTTGATACATGACTATTGTTCAGTTCACCCATCATTTCCAAGGCTTTGATACAACTGAGAGAATCCCGTACGTCATGTCTCAGTAACGATAGGAGATTATTACGGAGCTGTAGCTCACTGATCAATGTCATTGTTAATTTTTCTGTATATATAATTTCTTTATCCAATTCCGTGGCGTTTTGCTGGAGACCGATGAAACCGATCAATCCACCGTCTCCAACATCAAAAACCGGTTGGATGTCCAATATAAATACAATCTTAGTTCCATTCTTGCAATAATTAGTAATTTTCGTGCTAACACTCTTATTATTTTCCAATGCTGTGCTGATAGAGTTGATAGATGATGATTCGGTATCAGGACCTTGCAATATGTCACCAGGTGTTTTTTTTGCCATATCTTCAGTAGTATATCCTGACAATTCGGTAAATGACCGACTTGCATATATGGTAAATCCCCTGTTATCACATATTAGCAAACTTGCTGATAACTTTGGTATTGCGGTTTCGATGATTTTGCGTGCCAAAGGATCCATATATTAGTTCAAGACAAAAAAATGATCCATTCTAAATCATAATCCTGGCTGACTTTTTCATTCAAGAGACAGAAGATATCGAAACGCAACTGACACCTATTGGTGTGGCGCTTACTAAAATCAAGAACCGTACACATACAGTTCTAAGTGAATTTTCTATTGAACACGATCCTAATATTTCAACAGAAAAAGAATTGCTTAAGAAACTTAAGAGTAAAATATGTAGTACTGGTGGTCATATCCAGAATCCTGAAGATGGAGGCACGTTGTATGTACTGCAAGGCAACAAGAAGGATGAAATTAACAAATATCTACATAGTTTGGGAATCAAGAAAGATATGATCACTAACAAAGGTATTTGCTAAGTGCTAAGTATTAAGTATTGAATATTGAAAAGTGCAAAACTAATATATATAATGGAAAACATTCACGATTCACATTATACTTTGTATATGCACCCCATACAGGATGACACAAAAATATTGGTACGATACTGTAACCACAAAGGATATATTATACAACCAGAGACTTGCATAGAGAGACATCAGGGACTCAGTGAAGAACAATTGCCAGCTATCTACGATAAAGTTACAAACATATGGTACTACGGACATGCCGGTTGCGTAAAATATTATGAACAAGTTACAGGATTACACGATATATGGCACAGGGCTAAAGCCTTTGCAAAAAGGCACCCTGATTACCGTATAAACAAATAATGCATTTTTTAAATGAGTATTTCCAGTCCTTCTTGTAATGTTACGACAGGTTCCCAATTTAGTATATCTTTAGCAAGAGATATATCGGGGCATCTTTGCATAGGATCATCTTCACGGCCCTCTATCATGTTTATTGCACATCCGGTCTGTTCAGAGATATATGTTGCCAATTGGTAAATTGTAATGCTGTCCGGATTTCCAATGTTTATGGCCCCATGGTATGTAATATTTGACATTTTGCACAAAGCATTTACAGTATCCGTAATGTAACAAAACGACCTTGTTTGCTTTCCGTTACCATGCACATCTATTGAATTAGATTTTGATTTTGAATCCCTGATGAAAGAGGGGATTGCGCGGTAATCTATCATACCTGGACCATATGTGTTAAATATGCGAGCTATAGTATAATTAACACCATATCGGCTATGATACGATGAAATTAACGCTTCAGCTGCTCTTTTCCCTTCATCATAGCAAGCTCTGGGGCCTAATGTATTAACGTTTCCACGATAGGTTTCATCTTGAACATTTACTAACGGATCACCATATATTTCAGATGTGGATGTAAATATTACCTTGGCTTCAGATAATCTTGCTAACCTTAATACAGCTAATGTACCGTTAAAACATGTAATTAATGTGTCAACAGGTTCTTCTTGGTATTTAACTACACATGCAGGGCAAGCCAAGTGATAAATCACAGACAATCTGGTTGTCATGTTACTGGAACTTAACTCACATACATCCATTTCAGAGAAAATAAACTGAGAACCATACTCTGTTTTGAGTTCCGTGGTATTCTTTGTAGATCCAGAGACAAAGTTATCTATACCTATTACCGTAAGACCTTGACTTAATAATTCGCGACACAAATGACTCCCTATAAATCCCGCGCATCCCGTTACCAACACTGACATTATATATTATGAACTGCAATTCTTAATTAGTAATCATCATCTAATGTAATATCTCTGGATTTAACATCCGTATCAAGTTCGTTAAAACCTCCCAAAAATCTCCAACGGGCCGTTTCGGGAATATCTAATTCAGGTTGTTTGGATTTTAGTTTGAATTTAGAAGGGAGTACGAAGTCTCCATTTTCATCATCTCTTTTGAATATTATAGGAATTTTGCGCTGGTCATTAATATAAGGAGTTATTTCATCATCATCTATCACATTTTTCCACTCACCATAGAAAGTATTAAGGTCGATATAAACATGGTTAATTTCCTCATCCTCAAGGAGAATTTTTGAATAGGTACAAAAGGAACATTTTGGAGCACCAAATATTAAGAATTCTACCATATAAGAATTTAAAAGGATCAAATTTGTATAATTTCAACGCGTTTCAGAAAATAAAATAATGGGTACATTATATGCCTAGTGTAGGACAAAAAGTTCAAGGAAGTGAAAAGAAACTTGTTAACGGAGCCACCGGACATTCCGTCTGGATGAAGAAGAAGGACGGTTCCATGGGAAAGCGTTTCCAGCTGACCAGCGGTGCTAGCAAGCAGTACCTCGACACCATCCGTAAGATGCCCCGCAAGCAAATAACCGAAAAGCAAGCTCAAGCTGCTTTCGACAGACACTACAACAACGCCGCTAACTTCAAGACCCCTCGTGCCCAAAAGGCCAGCCGCACTCGCGATCTTAACTTCGCCAGTGAAGTCCGTAAGACATCCACTTATGGCCGCAACCCCAGCAAATACGATTACCCTAACGTCGATCTTGGTACCAGAACTCGCAAACCCGCATCCGCTGCCCAAAAAGCCGCTCTTGCTAAGGGACGCGCAGCTCTTGCTGCCAAACGCGCCGCCCAAAAAGGTGGTTACTGGTGGTAATCAGTAATTGTTTGTTAATTGATTATTCTATCGTGCATGACTATGCATACTAGAAGAACAGTAATTGTAATTAATTTGTGTGGAGTATCTAAAAATGATTTTCCTACTCATATTAAGCCCATGAACTCTCTCAGTTTGAGGTACGGACTAGGTAAGAAACTACCCTTATTGGGTGAGTATGAACCGGACTTTAAGAAAAAATTCCATTCAAGTATGAAGCAAACAGAAACAATGCATTGGAATTATCTAGATAACTACAATGCTAAAAATGCACGCATATACCCATATCTTCGTATGAACGATTTTATGAACAAACTATGTATACAGCACGGTATGGAAATATCATACTCAACCATTAAAGACTATGTTAGGAGGTACAACAAGTACAAGAAGTCTTTACCTACTGCAGGTGTAATTATGTACTACAAAGATCCCGACAACGGTCATATTCATTTTCCAGTAGTTAAAATTACGAGAGCTCCTATTTTCAGCATGCCCAAAGGTAAACAGGACGGCGATGCGGAACCTATCACACGCACTGCCATTCGCGAATTCCATGAAGAAACAGGGATAGATCTAGACGGGTTTATAAATGATACAACACCTTCCGCAAGCATTTCTAAAACCACATTTTTTCTAGTCGAAACCGATCATATGGAGAAGGTTGATGAACATAAAACAAACGAAATCGCCCATGTCAAATGGGTAGACTGTATTATTGTTCTGAACAAAGCTAATTCTTACAGTAAACAAACAATATCGGCAGCCCAATGGCTAATGACCAATATTTTAAACTAGGTTTAATTTTAAAACACGTTTTTACTTTGCATTGGTCAAATGCATAGTGCGAACCTTACGAATACTGTCAATTCCGGTCATTAACATAACCAAGCGTTCAATGCCCATGCCCCAACCACCTGTTGGCGGTAACCCTAACTCTAATGCCTGACAGTATTCATCATCACATTCCACAACTTCTTCATCTCCAGCAACCTTGTTAATTTGTTGCTCATGGAAGGCTGCTCTTTGCAGGACGGGGTCGCGCAATTCACTATAAGCATTACATAGTTCCATTGTCTTACCATCACTTGTGCCAACAAAAAGTTCAAACCTTTGAGAAATGCCATTATAACTTTGTGCTAAGGGAGACATCATTGCTGGATGCCCATAAAGGAATGTTGGTTGTCGGCACAGGGGTTCCAAGTTAGTCTCAATCAGCCTGTCATACAACTTGGTAGCAGTAGTTACATCTGGAACAGTCAACATATGCTTTCGGTAAAAGACCAACAGACCTTCACGTTCAACAGGAACTTCTTCACCAAATATTTCTGCTAAATGTTCAGTAATATTAATACGAGTATATGGACCTTCCCACGAAATATCTGCGATTGACGATTCTTCAGGATAACCCGCATCTCGAACAGTTGCATGTAGCACACTGAGCAAATCTTCCGTCATAGACATCAATCCTTCAATCAATATGTATGGCATATAGAACTCACATGTAGTAAATTCCGGATTATGTGTTGTATCCCTTCCCTCATTACGAAATTGTGGTCCAATTTCGTAAATAGGACCCAAATCTCCAATTACAAGACGCTTCAATGCAAGTTCCGGTGCTACACGCAACGTGACCTCACGATCCAATTCTAGATACTTTGTGCGAAATGGCTTAGCGTTGGCACCTACGTTGTCACAGAGTACGCCTGTATCCACTTCATGAAAACCTCTGGTATCCAAAAAAGAACGTAGTGCTCGCAACATACGTGCCCTGAGCAAGATAGGAAGACGAGCAGATGGATTAGCAAGATAATGAAGCGACCGTCGCACATCTTCTTCCAATTGAGCAGGGATACCATGAGGAGCCACACATGGTGTTAGAATTTCAAACTGGTTCACCATTAATGACAACTCGCCAGTCTTTGTACGTATGGGATTACCATATGCAGTAACAATGTCCCCTGTTTGCTTGACGTTGCGATAAATTTGCTTGAATGTAAGCGATGTTGATGTTGATGTTGGGGTTTGGATGTTCTTCTTAGAAATCATGAGTTGGAGATGATTGTCATCTTGCAAGGTAGAGAGCTTTCCTGCATTTGAGCTGTCCTGAATGTCTAGAAAGATCAAATTGCCATAATCACGTCTGTTCCGGACACGACCCACAACACTGACTAATTCTTCGCTCTTTTCGGTATTCTTTAAATCACTGTATTCTTCTCGAAAACGAGGTACATGAATATGTGTGGCCGGTAATGTCCGGTTATATGTAGGGGGGATATGATGCTTATCCGTCATGTAAATGTTATGTTGAAATCAAATTTTTATTTTTATCAGAAGTATAAGTATATGGCAAGTATTGGAGAAGTTTATGGCACTAATTTTCAGCAACAGGCATCATTAGATAAAGCAATACATGCGGCTAATATTTTTGCACAGAATATTTCTCATAAGCAATTTAATTTCCGTAATAACTCTAGTGACATGTGGAATGGAAATAACATGAAACCCAAAGTAATTGAAGCATTGTGCAAACAATGTACGATCAATAATCCCAACGTAGAATTGACATATATTTCTAAAACATCAGAAATGATCAATGCATTCCCTTATCTTATCAACGGTGCTGTAGAATATTTCGTAGTTACAGATACAGAACATTCAGGTAAAGGTAAAACACAGGTTTATTCTATATATATTACTCCGAACTATATGACCGCGTACTAAAGTAGTTTAAAGTTTGGTTTTTAACTTTTTAAGTTTAACTATGGCAATTCCAACGCTGTAAGGCAAATTCCTTTCTTTTGGCTTTAGCTTTGACAGTGTCTGCATCGGTGTTTATTGATTTAAAAGTTATAAAATACAAACTTTTGTCAGCATGTTTAACTTTATTAACTTTATTAACTTTATTAACTTTATTAACTTTATTAACTTTATTAACTTTATTAACTTTCTCGGTATCTTCGTTCGTATTAGGATTGTTTGAACTTGAACTTGAACTTACCAATTGTCCAGCATCAGTTTCCATTCTATATAATATTACTATACTAAACTAACTTTATCATCATGGGGATCCCCATGGTCAGGTTTATCATCAAAACAGCATATACATTTGACACAACACCATAAACCTTTAAAGAATGTGCAAATGCATGAACATGTTTGAGTACAGCAATTGATGAAACTCACAAGTATCATCAATGCCACGATAACAGCAGCTATTATCATATATTTTTCATAGTTTTGCATTAATTTTTAATCTATTTCACTTTTATTTTTAGTCTGCGGTGTACGTTATAGAAGCTAATATATCACCACCCGTAGCTAAATTTGTATCACGTGGTTTTGCCAACCGTGTGACTCTTACTTGTAAACCATTGTGAAATATCAATCCACGATCACCAAAAATTCTGTCATGTGGTTTATCTGTGGTCAATGTTACCGTTAATCTAGGTTTATGTATTGCTGGATTTATTTCGCCTATAATATCATATAATTTCAAAAATCTGTAATCTGGCGCAAAATTAGTACCATGTACGGTATGTAATTTCAGTGATCCTGTATAAACTAATGTTGCCTCTTCTATCTCTTCGCTTTCCCATACCTCTGTAATACCTTGATTAGTTACGTTAACTGGTCGTTCATCACTATTTACCACATTCACATCAATTGGTTGATGCATAAGTGACACTGACATAAATTCGGGAAATTCTACCGAAACATTGCCCAAGGATATCTCCGACATAGATATCGTCAGGGGAGGAATTTCAAACCCTGATATTGTTACCGCTATAGGTTCATTTAATATTACATCGTCTTGATGTAATATAGTTTGCACTCGTATATCATTGTTGCCGTTGTATAGATTATGAAATTCGGTTTTATAATATTTGGCTTTCACTGGCGCGCTCCGAAACAATCCACTATTTAAACTGATCTCCGCACCAGGATAATTGTGTTCATCAACAACATCCCATTGCGAACAATCAATTGATTGTTTCATGTACAATGTGCCTGGTTTCGATGCTGAAACCAACACACGTATGGAGCCATACCCATTAGTATCCTTAGGAGTGCCGGCGAAAATGTGCGGCGTCGGGTCTGCGTCATTAGACATTGATGCGTCTAATAACCGTATAATTTGGCTATTACCGTCAGACTCCATCTAAAATTACTATATTAGTACGGATATTTATAAGTTGAGCAGCTAGAAACCAATAACTAATTGGTTGTAAATTTACTTTGTTTTTACAGTGAACATGTAAAAAAATGATAATATCTATTTATATATCATGGACTCGCACAAGTCGTTTGACTGGGACAAAGATACATGGAATCTAATAGACACTTATTTTAAAGATAAGGGTCAACTGGTCAAGGAACAGATTGGTTCTTATAATGATTTTATAAACAATTGGCTACCAACCTTCCTTATGCAGAATAAAATCACAGTTAGCAACAGCGAACGAGAATTAACACTGGAGATCATAAATTGTTCGGTTTGTAAACCAGCAAGATACGTTAACCGTCAAGGAAGGCGTCCTCTAACTCCAGCTGACGCGCGTAGCAATGACTACAACTACATGGCCCGTCTTTACATTGATTTCAGAATTGTTGACAACAACGCACGGATTAATCAAAAAGAGGAATACATTGAATCCAAAGTCTGTGTTGGTGGAATTCCCGCTATGGTTCGCTCCAAAGTCTGCCATCTGAATGGCAGGTCGCCAGGTGAAGCAGCAACAATGGGAGAATGCCCTCATGATCTCGGTGGTTATTTTATCATTCGTGGTGGTGAACGTGTGGTTATTCCACAAGAAAGACCCAGCGAAAATACTATTTTCGTGTTTAACGAGAACAGCGCCAGCAGCACTAAAGATTTGATTCGCGCAGAAGTCAAAAGTACTATTGACCAACGTTATTTTCCCATCAAGGCATCATCTGTTAAATTGTCCAAGGAATTGAGCTTGAGAGTATACTTGCCATATGGTCGCCGACCCATTCCCATTGGTGTAATTTTCAAAGCATTTGGCGTTGTCAAAGACAGAGATATCCAGAAATGTCTGCTTGATCTTGATGAAGAGAGCAACGAAGATTTTGTAAACATTATCGCTAACTCGTTGAGGGAAAGCAGTAAAGTTCTAACTCGTGAAGATGCCATTCGAGCGGTTGCTAACAGTATCAATATTCATATTGACCCCAAGGAATATGGTACTAGCACCATCCCAGACACAATCAAAGACAACTTTAAGTTGAAATATGCCAAGGATTTGTTGAACAGAGATTTTCTGCCTCATGTGGGTAATGATCCAACCAAGAAATTGAGGTATCTGTCTCTCATGGTGCAAAAACTATTGGCTGCTTACCGTGATCCTCGTCTCCTAACTGACCGTGATAGTCTCTTGTCCAAAAGACTAGACTTGGTTGGTCCCTTGATGTCTCAGATTTTCCGCCATTGGTTCCTTCAGCTCATTCGTGATATCAAACAACAATTCGGTCGTATCCTAACAAACAGTACACAAGAGCAAGTTATCGGCATCTCTAGAGCACAGGACATCAGACGCATCATTACTAAAAACCCAATCGAGAAAAAGTTATCTCATGCCCTCAGTACTGGTAATTGGCAAACTGGTAGAAGTTCCAACGCCAACAGCTCCAAAAAGGGTATTGCGCAGGTACTTCAACGACTAAGTTATCCTGGATATCTTTCCCATTTATGTCGTGTCAATTCACCATTGGATGCAAGTGCCGCTAAAAATGTTCTTCCGCGTAAACTGCACGGTACACAAGTACCTAAAATTTGTCCAGCAGAAACACCTGAAGGTGCACAAGTAGGTACAGTTAAAAACAAGTCACTGATGTTGAGTGTAACCATCGAAACCAGTTCAGCTCCATCTGTTTACTGTTTGCAAAAATTAGGAGTAATAGACATAGGAGACACAAGTCCTGAACAGGTGCATGCCATGACAAAAGTTATCGTCAACGGAGACCTTATTGGTTTGATTGAAAACGAACTCAAGGTGGAAAGAATTGTTTCCGCGATGAGATATTTTAAGTTGACAGGAACTCTGAACAAAACCATTTCCATTGCATGGCATACCGATTTCAACACACTTAACATTCTTACCGATGGAGGACGGTACACAGTGCCTTATTACCGCATTGATGAGGATAATCATTTCGTACTCGATCATTGGATTCAAGCTTACAACAACCTTGGTCTAACACCAGAGCAAATAACTAACAAATTAGATTTTCATAAGTTGACTACCGCCATGCCTGCGGATATGTTAGGAACATTGGATAATGAAGATGTTAAAGCATTTAACAGTCCCAAGGCAGGTGATGATTTTAAATTCAATATTGCCAAACAAGCACCCATTGAATATCTTGACACCGATCAAGACTCCACACTTAATTTTTGCGACATACCAGAGAAACTATATGATGGACAAACATTCCGTGTAGGTACTGATGGTTTTTATGGACATCTTACAAATTCAATTAAAACATTGACGCCTGACTTGGAACCGGGTAACTATCCTGAAATCTTAGAAGAAATGCTTTCCAATGTCAAGGACCCAATAGCTAAATTGTTTGGTCAAATCGTGAAAGGTCTTTATGTCATCGATGCAAAGCACCGTTATGTCTTGCTCACCACTGATACAGGTGTTGAATTAACGGGGCCTCAGTCAATTGCAGTAATTAATATCAATCGGCATATTTGCGGCGAATTCATTCGTTATACACATTGTATGTTCCATCCAGCTCAGATTCACGGTGTTATTGCCTCCAACATACCCTTTAGCGACCATAACCCATCTCCTCGTAACTGTTACCAAAGTTCTATGGGTAAGCAAGCCCTGGGCACATTTGTCACAAACTATCATATCCGTTTCGATACCATGGCCAATGTTATGACTTATCCCCAACGACCAGTAACACAAACACGCACAGCCAAATATATTGGTCTAGATAAGCTTTTTCATGGATATGTAAGCATGCATTGTATCAGCACATATTCTGGGTACAATCAAGAGGATTCTCTAATTGGCAACGGTGATTCAGCCAAGCGAGGAGCTTTTAACAGTCTATTTTACCGCACATATGTCTCGCAATTGCGCCGCATAACTACAAACGGGGACGGTGAAGAAACATTTGAAGTACCTCCGGCAGAGGGAACTATTGGTCGCCGTCTAGGTGTAGCAGGAGCTAACCGTTACCACGCTATTGTCACTACCGCTAAAAAGAGTGGCAAACCAGAACTGCCTGCCCTGGGGTCTATTTTGACATCGGGTGATGTTATTATCCCAAAAACCAAAAACGTTTACCGTAACGAGGTGATGCTTCATAGCGACAACTCTGTGACAGTGCGCGCTTCAGAAGGAGGCGTTGTTGATAAGGTTATACCAAGTGAAGACAATCCTAACGATGAAAATGAGGAAGGTTACAAGATTATCAAGGTGAGAGTTGCAGAGCTCAGGCAACCTATTCTTGGAGATAAATTTGCATCTATGTCGGCGCAAAAAGGTACATTGGGTATTCAGTTTAACTCTGCGGACATGATTAAATCAAGTATCTCAGGATGTCCTGATA
>Ga0136555_1000083_pt1 | contig 34771 bp, 48 predicted proteins | sample AntRauTorckE5432_FD_104927 | JGI IMG/M metagenome (GOLD analysis project Ga0136555, IMG submission 104927) | Saline lake microbial communities from Rauer Islands, Antarctica - Metagenome Torckler E5 #432 | ecosystem: Environmental > Aquatic > Non-marine Saline and Alkaline > Saline | place...
CGCCCGAGCTTTACCGTCAGAGGCGCGGTGGCCGTAGTGAAATGCGCGAGGGTAAGGGTGGGTTCCTCGCAGAAAAGGCTTATGATAAAAAATACGTACCGCACAAAATCGAGCGTGCTAACGCCGAGGGGTACAACATGGTCGGCCCCGCGGAAATACTGCCTGGCGGCCCGCGCCGGGCTGTAGAAAAGCGGTACGCCGCTCAGGAGGCACGTTTAAAAGCGGAGTCGCAGCGGCGGATGGAACAAAGAAGACCCACGCTAACGATGCGGGAAAGCGTCGTGGACGAGATACCCGAGGTAACCTACGCAGACGAAACGCCCGCGCTAACGATGCGGGAAAGCGTCGTGGACGACATCCCCGGCGAGCCAACGATGCGGGAAAGCGTCGTGGACGACATCCCCGACTTAGACGCTCCGTCTTTCGCCGACGCCACGCCGGAGGCGTCAAACGCGCTTCGCAACATGCTTTTGCTTGGCGGCGCGGGCACCGGCGCCTACTACGGGTTGCAGCCTGCCGATACAATGGGCAACACTGTTCGTAACGCGCTAAACCAGCTTCCGCCGGTCAACCTCCCGCTGGAATCTCGGCTCCAAAACCTCATGGCTTACGAAGGGACAAACTGATGTTTGAGCACAGATACAATCGCGCGATGAGGTGTGCGGGACTGTCTACACATCAGCGCACAAAAGAGGCAAAAACTCGCGCGCAGATGCTGTACGAGGCGGGCGGCCTCAGCGATGCGGCCACAGACGAGTACAAGCATATGGATAACGCCCTACGAAAAGGTTACTCCATGGTCGGTCCTGCCGCTCAACTACCTGGGTAACCCATGCTCCCAAAGATCCTACAGTTCGACGAACACTTTGAGCGTACGGGCGAGGCGCGGTGTCGAATCATCGACCCCCGGGACCGTGCACTCTACAAATACGCGTCGTCGGACACACTGGATTACTGCTCGACGATTGATGCTGTCGAGGGGCGCACCATTGTGCTCGTCCTGGCGATGTCCGCCAGTGAGTACTACGGGCCAAACCGCAACGGCGACGCCTTCGCGGAAAAGCCTGTAAAGATTGCAGGGCAGTGGGCGGTCGCACCAGGCGAGACGCTCCCTGAGCACCACAAGACGTTTGAGCAGCACGCAAAGGCCTACCGTCACCACATCAACAAAGACCCGAAGAAGGGCTTTGGCGATGTCATGAAATCCTTCTACAACTGGAAGATGCACCGCGTTGAGCTCCTGCTCAGCCTGGAAAATTCCAAGGCGATGGACATCGTAGGCCGTATTGATGGTGGGGAATTCCCCGCTGTCTCGATGGGCTGCCGGATCAAGTACGATGTGTGCAACCGGTGCGGAAACCGCGCGCCTACTCGAGAGCAGTACTGCGAGCACGTCAACGGGTCGAACCCTGAGTTTGGGATGAACCGCTTGTCCCCTGACGGTTTCCGTGACTACGTCTGGAACCCCGCACCCCATCTCTTTGACATCAGCTTCGTATTCAAGCCAGCAGACCGTATCGGCTACACGATGAAAAAGGTCGCGGAGCCGTACGCACTGCAGACAAGTGCCGCGCTGGGTGCGCGTGTCGACGACTTGTCCGAGAAGCGCGCGATCCTGCAGAAAGTCTCAGACATCGACAAGGTCATCACGGGCGACATGGTAAACCCGACGACCAATTCCGTAACCATGTCGGAAGAAGAGTACCAGCACACAAAGAACCTGCTGCGTACGATGAACGGGTGGCTGTGCGGTACGCCGACGCTTAGCCACGAGCAGATGCAGTCCATCAGTCACGTGTCATCGCCGCAGCTCTTTAGCTCGTTCAACGCACTCGGAATGATCCCGACTACGGTCGAGATTTTCCGCTTCCTGACCGCGCAAAATGGACTTCCCACAGACAATGAAGTCGAGAAGCGGATAGCGATGTCGCAAGGCAAAGTGGCCGCGGTCATGGCCGAGATGCCTCACGTCTACAAACGCTTAGAAGACGTAGGCTTCTTTAAAGTGGCGTCAGAGTACGTTTCGCCTGACGTCATGCGGCTGGCTGCGCCCCTGCGCGAGAAGCGTGCGTTGTACAAAGACTACCTGGCACGTACCTACATCCCCGAGAGTATAGGCCCGCTGGTCGACAAATCCAACATCATGGCGCTTTTGCCTGGCGAAGAGATGTCTGCCGACGGCGCGTACTACACCCCGACACATCAAGTGCTCGAGTGGCGTGACCCTAAATCGGGGCGTACGTACCAGACAACGCGCCGCGCAGCAGAGCGTGCGGACACAGAGAACACAAAGAAACAGATGGCCGAACTGGCGGGATTGTCTGCCATCATGGGAGGCGGCTACAAAGTCTTAAGCTCAAAGTACCCGTGGCTCGCTGCGCCTGCAGCACTTGGCGCCATGGGCGGCACATATGGGCTCATAAAAGGCCAAGGCGTGGACAAGCTCGACACCGACCAGGGCATCAAAGTCCCTGTAAATACAGAGTTTATTGAAAAACGCAGCTCTGTACCGTTGGAGCTTGTCGTGCCTCTTGCAGGCGGCGCTCTCCTGACGGGACTACTCGCACAAGACCACGGGGCCGTCGCCCCTGCAGGTCTCGGGAACGTCGCACGTGCGAACCCAATATCCACTACCATCGGCACATCGGCTGGTGTAGGCGGCGTTGGACACTTACTTAATCAGCTGTACAAACGCGCAACTAAACTGGCGTCACATGACCCCATGTCCTACGATGAAGTAGATCTTGATGATCTTTGCTCCTTGATTGGTCAGTCAATACTGGCCTAAAAGGACTTGGATTTGCAGATCTTGTCGTTTAATATGGCGCTACCGTGACCCGATCTCGTGATCACCACGTTAACAAGGAATAGACATGCCTTCGATCAAAGACATCCTCAACGACCTCAATGGGGTTGCTGACTCACAGACGACCAAAGTCGCGTCGGCACCGGCAACAGTGCACGACCTCGACCAAAAGCGGGCCGCTCTGGAAAGCGCTTTAGAAGGCGTGCACCCTCAGCAGACCAAAGTCGCCTCGAACCAAAACGACGCGTCGGCAACTGCTACGCTCGAAAAGGTCGCAAGCGATCTCGCTGACGCTGAGCAGACGATGACCCTCAAAGAAGCACAGCTCTACGGCGCTGCAGTCTTTGACGGCTTTGTTTCGCGGGCCAATCAGTACGCTGCTGGAGCACCGCGACAGAAAGTCGCCAACGCCCAACAGGGCGGCGGCTCCACACATGAGGCAGTCAAACTGGCAGCAGACCTTGGCTACGCTGAAGCCGAGAACGCGCTTAACCAGCTTGTTGGTCAGCAGAAAGAAGCTGCGTACCGCAACACCAAGCACGCAGCTGACGAAGACGCGCGCGGTGTGGTCGCTGCCATGGAGAAGATTGCTGAGTACGCGGATGACTGCTTCGAGCGGGGATTCGCTGACGCTGAAGAAGTCGTCTCACACCTGGCCAGGCAGTAAACATGACCGACGTTCTCGCCGATTACGCAAGCCTCTACCGCGCCGCCTTTGCTGACGTTGGGGCGCCGCTGATGCAGAAAGAGGCTAACCCTCTTGCGCGCGGTATGAATTGGTTCGTCAATAAAGCCTCCCGCGGAGGCGCTGGCAGCTTCCTCGGTGACATCGGGGACGGCGCGCAGGCGGTAAAACGTGTGGACGACGCGGCTGCTGCCTCTAAAGCTGCACCGCAAAAAGCAGTTCAAGACGCATCAAACGCCGCTGATGATGCCGCGCGAAAAGCGGACGATGCCACGCAGAAGGCGCCGGCGGGTGCACCGCCTAACGCAAATGCTGCAGACGACGCGACTGAAGAAGTCGTCGAAGAAGCTGGGCGGAGCGGTATTGGCTACCTGCCTGCTGCTCTCGGAGCTGGCGCTATCGGTGGCGGGGCATACGGCCTGGGGCGCTACCAGGGCCAAGAAATTGGTGAGAAGAACCGCAACCTGGCATTTGGCGCGGGTATAGCTACTGGCGCTGTAGCGCCTAAGCTCATGGAGCGTGCAAGTGGCGTTCTTAACTCTATTGGCGGCTCAGGACGGCCGCCTTCACGTCCGCAGATGGGGTACTACTGATGGGTTCGATTGCCGACATGGTCGCTACCGCTATCCACGAAGGACGGCAGGAGCGCGAACAAACAAAACTCGCAAGCGCACACGATGCGCCTGACGAAAATACGTCGCAAACAGCACAGCGACTCAAGCAAGCTGCGCAGGAGCTCCGCACTTCAGAGTCTGAAGTGATGCTCAGTGACGTAGCTGCGCTGCTGGAGTCGCTCCATGGACACTAAGAAACTTCGTAAGCTGGCAGAGCAATGCCGCAGTCGCGCGCAGGTCGACAAGACCATCAAGACAGCGCAATTACTCGAGGCTTTGACGGGCCTGGAAACGCTGAAACGCAAAGTAAACAGGTAACGACATGAGTGCACATCCTCTCGAAAAAATTGCGGCTGTCCTCGAAGCCAGCGCCGACTACATCGAAGAACTCGAAAAGACGGCGACGGAACAGCAGCGCGTACAGCAAGAAGCGCGCGACGCCGAAATCACGACCAAAGCCGCTGCGCTCGCAGAGCGCTACAAGCGCGCAACGGGCGACGCCACTGCGGCCGAGGACGTATTCAAAAAGATCGCGTCTAGCGACGATGATGACGTCAAAGCTGTGTTCGACAAGCTCGCCGCGTTTGAAGAGGCAGATGCTCTGGGAACACCTCGACGCACCAAAACTGCTTCGTCAAACGGCGATATTGCAGACGCTCGCTTCATTCAGTGGGCATTGAGCTAACACCACAACCGAAAGGTTTAGGAGATACACATGAGCCTTCTCAACGCAGCATTCGACGTGATTCGCGGGTGGCCCGACGAATCAACCATCGAAGACAATTTCGTGCCCGACTCGGGCGTTTCCACCGCGCTTACTGAGGGAGACATTGTCTACCTCACAGGCAACGCAGCTGACGCTGTAGACCGCGCAACGGGAACAGACCTCGCAGGCGCTGTCACCGCGAACGACGGCGGTGCAGACCTCGCTCTGGCGCTTGTCACTCTTCCGCAGCTGTGGCTCGTTGTCTCGGGTAACACCGCTAACGAGTACGACGGCCTCAAGCAGGGCGGCGGCTCAGACGGTTCTGAGTACATCGCGGGCTCGCTGGTCGCTATTCGCGGCCACTACCAGTTCGAGACCACAAACTTCGATGCAGGCTCCTACGCTGTCGGTGAAGCTGTCACCGCCAACGCAGGTGCTGTTGCTCGAATTCCGACTGACAACCCTGGACTGCGACAGTTCGGTGAAGTGCGGAAGGAAGAAGATGCAGGCGGTGTGCTGACGATTACTGTTGGCGGCGCTGCTGGATAACCCCGCGAGGGGTGAGTAAGCGCTTCTTCGGAGGCGTGTAACTACAAACAACGACACAAGGAATGTCATGTCATATAACACCGAGACCTCGCGGGTCACGGCCCAGCTGATCAACTCGAGCTTTCTTCGTAAAATCGAAGACGGCCGAGTGAAAGAAGCCCAGCAGGAAGGCTCTGCCTTTATCCGCTCAAAGCTTCGTCAGTCGTCCTTCGCTCGCGAAATTCTTCCGCCGCAGTTGCTTAGCGACGACGAAATCGATCGCGACGAAAACACGGACCTGCCGAAAAAGATCGTTGAGATCGAGCCGGATTCCCGTGCAACGTTCGTCCCTTTCAAAGGCACTGGCCCTCGAACCTGGTTCAAAGGCCCGCGCTACGCCGTGTACTTCGGCAAGACGGAATCACAGCGATTCCAGAAGTCGAAGTTCGAGCTGATGACGTACCAGAACGACATCCGCAAGATCCTGTCGGACAACTCCGTCAAGGACATGGCCGATGAAGAGGATAGCCGGTTCTACGAGACGATCGACGCAATTGCGACGGCGACGGCAACCACGCAGATCGTGACGAATGCTGGTCTTGAAGCTGAGGCGTTCGTCAAAGCGTTCCAGAATCTTCTCAGCCGTCGGATTCCGATCGGCAAGATTCTGATGACGAAGGAACTCTACTACGACGTCCTGGCGCTGCCGGCTACGTCGGTTGGTGACCGGATTGCGTCGCGGCACTACGACGAAGGTGTGGAGTCGGAGAACACTCTCTTCGGGTTCCCCGTCATCACGACCATCAAGAACGACATCCTGCCTAACGATGAGTTCTGGGTCTTCGGGCCGCAAGAGTACCTGGGGAACTTCTTCCTTCTTCAGGACGCAACGCTCTACATCAAACAGGAAGCGGACATGATCGAGTTCTTCTCGTACGCCGCGCCTGGTATCGGAATCGGTAACACCGCTTCCCTGGTGAAGTGCACCATCACCTGATACACCATTAGGGCGGGGGTTTTGGCCTCCGCCCTTTTTGTATCTTTCTCGACGGGACTCGATCATGAGCAACTACATCATCAACATCTCGCAGACGCAGATTTTCATGTTTCATGGAAAATTCGAGCTCAAGCCTGCGGGTCAAAAAGGGTCCATAAAAAGACTCCCCGACTGGGCGCGTGATCACGATCACGTCCACCGATACGAGAGCAAAGGCTACGTCGAAGTTCTCACCGCAGCCGAGTACGCTGCAAAGTATGGAGACGGTGTCGTCGCAGAAGAGCCTGTTGTCGTTGAAGAGCCTGCTGAGCCTAAGGTTGAAGAGGTTGAAGAGCCTGAAGAGGTTGAAGAGGTTGAAGAGCCTGAAGAGGTTGAAGAGCCTGAAGAGGTTGAAGAGCCTGAAGAGGTTGAAGAGCCTGAAGAGCCTGAAGAGCCTGAAGAGCCTGAAGAGCCTGAAGAGCCTGAAGAGCCTGAAGCCGAGGTCATGGACGTTGCTGACTTTGAAGCACTCAAAGCAGATGAGCAGCGTGATTACCTCGACTCCCTGGGCGTAGAAGGCGACTTCAGCAACCAAGAAAAACGAACGTCTGCTCTCGAGGACTTTCTGGCAAACCAGTAAGTCGCGCAGAGCTACCGTTATAGAGCGCGATCCTGTACGATCAGGGTCGCGTTTTCTTTTTGAGGCATACTCATGGCGCTAGATTACGAGCTCGTCGCAGAGGGCACAGATGTAGACGTCACCAACGCTTACTACGTCTACCTGCGGCGCGATACCGATAGCCTATACTTCGACTCGGACGACTCGACGTTTAAGTCATTTGGCACACTCGTAGACGGGCAGCTCGAGCTTTCAGAAGACGCGGACCAACCAGGTCTGTGGCAAATAAGCATCTCAGTGCCTGCCGGCGAGACCGGCGCCTTTTCCATCATCCCACGCGACGAAGATGACTTAATCGTTGTCGACGGTTTCGCCCGTGTTTACCTGGTCGACGGGGAGCCTGTTCGAAGCCTCGTTGACGCGGAAGTATTCTTGAGCGACCAGTACGGCGGTGTCGACGACTATCGACTCATCGACGAGAGCGGCGACCCCGTGGATGGGGCTACGGTACGCATCTTCGACAAAGCTTCTTACGACGCGTCAGACTTGGACGCTCCAATTGGTGTGACGTTTACAGACAGCACAGGGCGCTGGTTAGACCCTGTTCCTGTTACACCGGGCGATACGTACGTAGTCGTGTTCCACAAAGAGGGCCTCATTGGCCCGACCAGCGTCGAGATCATTGTACCTGCATAAGGAGACCCCATGCCTATTACAGGCGATAACATCGATGTAACAGACGAAGAGCTCCAAGAGCTCGTCGACTGCATACGCCTCCACATGCGTGATTACGCCATCAACAACGTACTGCTTCAAGACGTGCAGTTTGATGACGCCGATGTACGTAAAGCGATTAACCTGGCGGTTAGCGAGTACAACGCGTTGCCTCCCGAATCGTCTATCTCATGGCGAGCCCTGCCCGACGCGCTGTTGTTTTTAGGTGTTGGGCGTTGGCTCATGTTGTCTGAGTCCTACCTACAAATACGTAACCAGGTATCTGTTCAAACCGACGGGCTGGGTGTGGTGGGCATCGACGACAAACAACAGCAGTACATTCAAACGATGCAGATGCTTCGTAACGATTTTAAGCAGGGCATTCGAGATCTTAAAACTGCTCGCAATCTGGCGGGTGGATACGGTACGCTCTCGAGCGGGTACGCCAACGTCTCGCGGTTCCACCACAACTGAGGTAAGCAATAATGTCTTCTAACGTTCAACTGGGTGCTGAGTCTATTGGCGTAGAGCACAGTGTCGCGGGCGGCAACGCCATAACCGGCGAACTTTCTGCAGGCGCATACACGTGGGACAGAGACCGGGGCGTCGCGGTGTTCCCTGAACTGGCCGGCGCGGGCGAAGGCCTCATTGACTTGCGGGACTTCAAGCGTAGCGGGACAACATATTGCACGTTTGTGCAGGTCATTTGTGACGCTGGCTTGAGCTGGTCTGTGTCGCTTACAAGTGGCTTAGGCGACGGCAGCGCTACAGAGGTCGACGACCCCGCCTACGACATGGAACTCGCGTCGGACTCTGGTTCCGCGGTGGTCCGAATCAACCAAGAGTGCCTACCCACGCAGCTACTCCGTTTCACCGCAGCCGCAGGCGCATCCCCGACTAAAGTTATCGCAATGATCTGCAAAACAAACGGCTCTGGCGGGCGTCTCATCTCGTAAAGACAGTAGTTACAAAAGGAACCACGATGGCAAAGCCACTTTACACATACAATGCGCCCCCGCCCGTACGAGACGAATTCATGGGATCGCCGGCGTTCTTCGTCCCCAACACTTTATCTGGCGTCAAAACGGCTGCGTGGTTGGACCAAGCAGGCAGCCGTGAAAAAATTGCTGTCTTCAAAGAAGCAGAAGACGACGGTGACTTAGACGCTGCTCTCATTCGCATGCAGATGCGTGAAGAGGAGGAAGACAAAAAGAAGAAGGAAGAGGACGCGGAAGAAGAGGACGACTACGGGCAAGGAAGCTTCATGGAAGCAGGAGAAGAGCCCGACGAAGACGAAGAGGAAGACGAGGACGAAGAGGAAGACGAGGACGAAGAGGAAGACGAAGAGGAAGACGAAGACGAGGACGAAGACGAGGACGAAGACGAGGACGAAGAGGAAGACGAGGACGAAGACGAGGACGAAGAGGAAGACGAAGAAAAAACAGCGGCAATCCGACGCTACCTGCAGCGAAGTAAGTAATGAGCGACTTGTGGGACAAAGCAATGGCTGCCGCCAGCCAACCAGCCAGCGATACCTGGCGTAATGTATCGAACAGTGTCCTCCGCCGGCGCGGCGCGGCCACGTACGACACGCCGCTTATCCCTGGTTACGACGAATTGGAAGCCGATGAAGTTTTGCTCCTGCCGTCTAAGAGCGATTACGAAGCGCAGGTAGCAGCGGGCGAGGCGCCGGGGTACCGGCAAGAAAACGATGCGCTGCAGCGGCGTGGTGACGTTAACCGCGTACGCGGATTGATTTCCCAGATCTCAAAACTGGCTTACGACACTCAGGAGAGCCCCGACGGCAGCTGGGAGCCTTACTTAGCGGCAGACACGAATACGTTTGAGCGCGACTACAGTGCCGAGCGTGACCGGCATATCCAGCAGGGTATCGACATCGCGTGGAGCGGTAACGAATCCGCCGACCGAACATCCAAAACCGACGAGCCGTCTATCCTGAATCAGTCGCTACGCGGAGGACCGCAATGAGCCATCTTGGCCGCCTACTCGGCATCTCCATGATCAAAAGAGCAGTACTCGAAGAGACGCCCCGTGCCAGCAGCGAGTACCTGCCCCCTGAGGACGATTACGTCGAACAACGTATTAGCGACGCCTTTGAACACAACCAATACCGCGACCAAATGAACCCCGAGATTGAGGGCATGTACGCGGACAAGCTGGGCAAGTTCCAGGAGTTCGATCTCGTGCGTCCCGCGGTTGAGGGCGACCTCAATCGTTTACCTGGTAAACGCTCTACTGTGCCCAAAGACTCGATGGACCCTAACTCAGACGAAGCGTGGGATGAACACGACGCGTATGAGTCGAGCCGGTTCCCGCGTGTCGACTACGTGGCCAACCCTGGGCCGCCCGTCTAATGCGCGTTGTCATGGTCCACATCCTGCCTAACTTCCCCAAGCAGATATTGGTGCAGTGGGAATTAGAAGACCCCGACCTGTCTATTGCGGCGTCTGTGGACTACACCGTCCAACGCTCCGGTTCTCCCCGTGGAGAATGGGAAGACGTTGCGACCAGCGTAACCACGGTGTTCTACACCGACACGTTTGAGGACGCGGCTGACGATAGTGAAGAGCGCTCCCTGTTCTCGTTAAACCGTGAGATTTGGTACCGAATCAAAGCTGTGTTCAGCGACGGTACTGAGCTTTTTAGCTTCCCCATGGACATCGACGGGAACGACGAGACGCGTACCAAGATGGTGCGGCCACTCGGGGGCACTGCACAAGACGACCGCACAGCACCCCTGCCTGACACGCTGTTTCACCCCAACCCACGTATCCGTAAGCGGCTACAATTGGTGCACCGGTCGGTCATTCGGCGCTCCATTATTGCGCTTCAAGAGTTCACCGGCGTACGTCTTGCTGTCTTAAAGAAACGTAAATTTGGCACACGTTGCACCGCATGTTGGGACGAGTTCTCAAAGTCCGCTACGTATTCAAACTGCTCAGAATGCAACGGAACGGGTTGGGCTGGCGGAGGTTTTTACCCTGCGTTCCCTACCCTGGGTCGCGTGACAGAGGGTGGTATTCAGGCTCAGATTGAAAGCGAGGGCGAGACGAAGCTCATCCGCGCCAAGATAGACACCATCAATTTTCCGCGCCTTACACGGGGCGACGTCTTGGTAGAGATTGACTCTAATCGACGTTGGGAAGTCGATAGTGTGGACGAGCCGCGTCTACGGCGGCGTACGGTACTGCAGTTTACCCAGTGCACCGAGCTCGCACGTACGTCTGCCGTGTACAACGTTGACGCAACGCTGTCCGTCCCCGTGCTCGAACAGAAAGAAGCACCGTCTATTACAGAGCAAGCAGACCCTGCGACGTTTAGTGATTTGCTTATCTGGGCAGACAACACCGAAGACTTAGTGAGCGGCGCCGAAGTCACCACGTGGGGCCGTGACCCTGGCGAATCCCTTACAAACGTTGTTGCACCACTCGCAGGGCTGGACACGCGCAACACCTTGAGCGCCTTATTCACAGGCTCTGAAGCGCTCCGGTACTCCGCTGACCTACCCGGTCTTGAAGACAACACGTTTTCTGTAGTCGTAGACGTCGCAGACATAGACAAGCTCGCGACGTGTGTTCTCTGGTCCTTGGGCAACTCGGCGGATAATGACAGCTATTTAGCGCTTCAGACCTTCCCTGTAACACCAGGGGACGCGGGCACGTCGGTGTTTCGTATCATTGGGCGCGACGCGGACGGTAACTTACATACGTCAACCAATGTTGCGTTTGCGGGTACAGAGTCGCGTGTCATATTCGTGCTCGATGGCTCTACCTACGACATCTACTTTGACGGGGTAAAAGCAGTCGATGCTGAGGCCTTTACCTGGTCTGTGCCTGCAGACTATGATCAGATAACGGTAGGTGCACTCGGTAGATCCTCCGATGCGTTCTTTTTGACCGGCGCGGTTAACGCTTTTGGAGTTTACACCGCCCCACTCGAGCCTGCAGAGATTGACCACATTCAAGCGTATCTGGCGTAAGGACACATTATGAGCAACGAAAACACACGTCTTGGGCGGCAAATCGGCCTGGCCCTTATCAAAGAAGCCATGTTTCCCGGCATGATGGCTCCTCCACAGCTTACAGAGCCAGACAACACCCGCTACACCATCGGCGGCGCAACAGGCGGTGCGCTGGCAGGTGGCGCCGCGGGCGCAGGGCTGGGCGACCTCATTGCAGGCCAGACAAAACGGCATGTACTCAACATACCCATCCCGGGTACCCAGCGTGTTGAAAACGCGCAAGGACGCCTCATAGGCGGCGCTCTTGGCGCCGCATTGGGCGGGGCAGGCGGGTACTTGGCGGGCGACGATTACGGCGACGAGCAAGAGCGGAAAATCCGTAACACGCTCCAAGACCAAATGCTGACCCGTCTCTTGCGTGCTCAAGGCCAGGGATGAGCCCAGTAGAAGACGAGTACAACTCAGGGGGCTTGATCCTCATAAACTCGCCTTTGAACATATTGGCGAAGTTTACGGTGTTTCTGCGTGACCGGTTTAGCCAATCAAATTTGCCGTGGCAGTACTCGTCAAATGCAGCGGACACCGACATCCACATCAACGTGGAGTACAGCCTCGACAAAGAGATTGAGAACCTGTCACCCGCTGTCATCGTGGGCAGAGGTTCTGTCGTGCATGGACAGACAACGGTCGGTGACCGCGACCAGAACTCAAACGACGAGCTTTTTGTCCAAGGCTCCAACAAATACCGCATGGCCGAGATGGACATGCGGCTGCAGTGTATCGGGCAAACCTACGCAGAAGTCAGCATTGTCGCAGACATCGTTCAGTCCGCTATCAGCATGTCACAGCAGATTTTGACCAAAGCATTTACACTGCAAAACGTGGGTCCCGTTGTCGCAAGTCAGGTCGTGCCGTACGAGCGTGACGAGGATAAGTTCTCTTGTAACGTCGACTTCCGCGTGACGTTTGAACAGCGTTGGTACCAGGTGCCCGCGGCGCCGCGACTGTCTGGCGTCAAATTTAGCACCCGCATAAACGATGAAGCCGCCGAATACGTGCACACGTTAACCTTGATCGACACGGATGTATGACGCATGATGTCGGTCGTTCCGATCTTGTAGTTGTGCAAACACTTGATCCTCCGTAGAATCGGCCTGTAAGGATCTAGCGTCAAAGCACGCCAGAATTGCTAGGAGAAGCCACATGGCCGCATTGCGCCCCGTAGTTCTCGTTTTTCAAGAGTTCGCTGAGGTAACAGCTGCCGCAGCTACGCCTGACCTTGAAACACTCATCGTAGGTCCCGCGTATCACTGCATCGACTACCCCGCTGACTCCGACGACGGGGGCGCAGGGGCGTACGGCAGCCTGACCGCGGACAACATCCTCGCCGGCGGAGGCGCCGAAGGGCTGCCTCTTCTTGGCGCCGACGCGATCGTTCTTAGCGACCCTCCAGGGAACGTGACGGGCGCGCTACTCGACGCCAGCTCGGTCGTTGTGTACGGCGAAGATGTTTTGCTCCAAATCACAGACGGCTCGGGTGACTTTTCCGTCACACCGCCTGATGAGAACTTGTTCACAGGCGGTGGTGGCGAAGATTTTGATGCACTTGGCGTGCGTCCTGGGGACCGGTTTGTGTCCACAGGCTCAGGCGGTTCTGAGACCATCTTGTTCACTATCCAAGAAGTAGGCGGATTCGCCGGCTCAACGCTTAACGCAGACGAGCTGCGCATGACGTCGAACTTTGCTGCGGCAGGCACAGACATCGACGGGGCGGCTTATTCTGGCGCCTCCGAGTCAGGCCGTATCTACCGTATTGAGCGCGCGCTTACAGAAGCTGTCGAGCTCGATGCAAGCTTCGTTGCCATCTCTGGTAACGAGATCATTATTGAGGGCGGTGTCACGTACCTCACAGACATCAACGGTGACGGTGCGGACGAGTCCTACCAGGTTAACTACGCCAACACGTTTGTCGGGTACTGTTCACTCCGGCAAGACCTGGCGGACGTTGGAGAGATCTCGGACTCATCGCTCATCGAAACGACCATGGGCGCCGTCGACGAGCGTAACCCGCTTGCCACTGGCGTATCCGTAGCGCTTCAAAATACGACTACGTCGATTAAGTACTACGGCATCACAAGCGACAACCTTAACGGGGCATCGGACCGGGTGTCTGGCTACACCGCCATGCTGGATGCGATTGAGGCCCGGAGTGACATCTACTGCATCGTACCGCTGGCCAGTGAGCTAAGCGTCGTCACCGCTATCAAGACGAGTGTTGAAGGGCTTGCAGACCCTGAAATCTCAAACTTCCGCGTCGTTATCGGCTCGTCGGCGGGCTTGCCCGACACGAATACGATCTCTGACGCGTCGATTACGGGCGTGACGGAGACCGTCAGCGGCGACAACGTCACCGTGTTCGTGGACGCTTCCGAGGACTTCGAGACAGACGGCGCCCGCTCCGGCGACACCCTCGCAGTTGTCACCGACGCAAACGGAACGCCCCGTGTTGGCAGCTTCACTGTTGGCAACCTGCTCAACCAAGGCGATGGGTTCTTCGTCGTATCCACCATCCCAGGCAGCACGGGGGACTCCGCTGCGGCGAGCTACTACATCCTTCGCGGCGCAGGGGCAACGCAGCGTACGCTTACGAGTGCCGTAGGGACCGTTAGCGCGTCCGAGACGCTCGACGTTGACGACGACGACCGCAACACCGACGACGTCGGGCGTATTATCCGGCTGTCCGGCACCATCACAGACGACGCCGACTCACCTGTCGGGAACAACGACTACCTCATCACCGCTGTGGGGCTGGCGGGCTCCGGCGTCGCTGGCGGTACGACTGAGTACACAATCGAGCGTAACGGCGACAATTGGTCCGCGTCTGACGGGGGCCTCACCGCCTCGATCATCAGCCCGGTGTCCTCGTCTGTCGGCGGCACTCTGGTGTCGCGCAACGCGTTTCGTCAAATCCTCGACACCAGCGCAACCTTTGTCACCGACGGTGTCATTGTCGGCGACCTTATCGAGGTGCCACTTCCGCCTGTCGACGAGGGAGCCGACTTCTCTGGAAGCGTCTACACGGCCGTCGTCGCATCGATTGAGTCCGAACAGCGTCTCATCTTCGCGTCAGGCACGGACATCCCAGCACCTGACTCCACTGCCGGCTACCTTGGTGGCGGCGGCGACACGTTGGGCTATCAAATCGTACGCGACTTGAGCAAAGCAAATCAGGTCACAGAACTCATCTCGGTTGTCGAGTCGCTGAACTCGAAACGGGTCGTGATGGTGTGGCCAGACTCTGTTGAGCTCTCCGGCGTCCAGAACAACAACACTGGCGTCGCAAGCCCGCAGCCCGGTTACTACCTGGCGTGCGTCGTTGGCGGTCTGTCCGCAGGTCTGCCTCCGCATCAGGGTTTCACAAACCTCGGCGTGGCGGGCGTAGACAAAATCAACAACTCGACGCGATACTTTACCGAGACGCAGCTTACTGACCTGTCGAACGCTGGTTGGTACCTGTTCGTCCAAGAGACAGAGTCGTCACTGCCGTTCTGTCTGCACCAACTCACGACCGATGTAACGTCGACACAAACCGGCGAACTGTCGCTGGTCCGTACCTTCGACTTCGTCAGCATCTTCTACAGGGACATCCTGGACGATTTCCTGGGACGCTACAACGTCATCGATTCCACAATCGACATCCTGCGCGAGGCGCTTAACGGCGGTACCGCGCAGCTTCAGTCGCAGCGTCTCCCACGTATTGGGGCGCCGCTTATCACCGCGACGGTCGAGTCTATCGAGCCTTTCGACGGCCAGGCAGACCGCGTCGACGTCCGTATGACGGTAGACTTCCCCGTACCTCTTAACCGGATCGGCCTACGCCTGATCGCATAAAGGAGCACACATGCCTGACTCAAACAATTATGGAGCTATTATCGGCGGCGGTCTTGGCGGTCTTTTAGGGCCGTACGGGGCTGCAGCGGGCGGTGGCCTGGGTGGCGCAGCAGGCGCAGACGAGCTTCACGGCTGGGCAGGTCTTGGCGGCGCGGGCGGCGGCATGGCAGGAAGCCTGGGCGGCGGTATCGCAGGCGGTCTTGGCGGTGCAGGTCTCGGCGCACTCGTCGCAGCCATTCAAGGCGAAGACCCTGCTGAGTACGGCGCCACTGGCGGTATCGGCGGCGCGCTCCTTGGCAGCGCAATCGGGTCTGGCCTGGGCGCGAACTGGGGCGCTGGCGAAGGGGTCGACGAGCGGAAGGCCGAACTCATGCGGCGCCAGTTACTTCAAAACTACACACAGAAAAACTCATCCGTACAAAAGACCCCCATGTCACACGAAAAAGTAGCCTACGCTCGCGGTGCGCTCACGAAGCTTGCCGAGCACAACGTCGATGCTCCGACCTTCATTGCACATGCGATGTTGTCGGAGAATCGAGGGTCGCTCAAAGTTGCAAGCATCATTATGCAGGGATGGGGCATTGAAAAACTTGGGTCGCGGGCAGGAGCGGGCCGCGCTCAGGAACTTTTCGACTCAATGCGCGCAATGCTTCAGCGCGGGGAACTCGACGTGGGAGGGCGCCCCTCTTTGAATGCGCTCAAAGATAGTTTGGAAGAGTCTATGGGAGGCGCGGAAGCGGCAGCCGCACGGCGCGCAAACGTTCCGCGCCCCCCAAATCCTATGGAATCCGTCGAAATTGACCCTGAAATCGCGCAGCAGCTCGACATCACCGCTGGCAACCGTATGGCGGGCGGAGGCTTCACGCGTCCGAACGCGCCTAGCCCGTATGCCGCAGGTCCGAGCCCTGTCGAGTCAGGCCCATACATGAACGCGGCTGGCGGCGGTGCAATGATACCTGCTAACCCCCGCGCTATTGATGGCGGTGCGCCGCAAGATTCGGCCGGCCTTAGCCCCGCTCTCCTCGCTGCACTTGGACTGGGCGGTGCAGGTGCGGTAGGTGGCGTTGGTTACGGAATGTCCTCACCAGACACCACGGGTAACAAGCTTCGTGACCTGCTGGGAATGGACACCAAGAATCGATTCCAAATGGCCATGGGGTAATCCAAATGCACAAGCTCGCATCTCTAAATCTCGGTAACAACCTGGACCGCGCATACTTGTACGGGTTTCAAACGAAACTCGCCGAGTACGGTCTGTCGCTGGACGACTTCCTCTACATGGAGGAAAAGACAGCTGGTGTGTTCGGACGTGTCGCTGATTCCTTCCGCGCACTGACGCGGGTGGGCGACGAAGTCGGGCAGTTCCGCCAGATGGGACGCGCGGCTTCAGACCTGTCGCGGTCCGCAGACGAGGCGGTCGCTAAAGGGCATCGGATGGCTGACGACCTCGACACCGTGAAAAACGCACCCACCCAGCTGCCGAATAGTGGTCGGGTTTACACCGACGTACGGCAAAACGCTGTTAACCAGGTCAACCGCGCAGACAACCTACAAAATCAGGCTTCCACATTGCGGCAAAAACGCGTGGGGAACCTGAAAGACTATGGGAAAGAAGTAGCTCCCGCAGTAGGTATCGCCGCTGCAGGCGGTGGCGGTCTTGCGTACGGCGCAGGCGACGCGGGCACGACGGGCAACCAGATGCGTAACATGTCTAACCAGTACCTCGGTACTGATTTCGATACACAGTCGCGCTTCGGCGCGCTGTTCGGGTAACACCAGAGAGGTTTTAAAATGGCAGGTCAACCAGTTGGAGCCACAACCCGCGCGACCGAATGGTCGTTCCAAGAGAACTACGTGGAACGGCTCATGGACAACGCCGCGTTCACGTCGGCGCACCCCAACAACACGTTGGTTCTGGCTGGGCCTGCGCGTTTGCCAAAAGGCAGTGCAACGGACCAAAACTCGTTCGCGGATGCGATGCTCCCTATCGGCATGATTCAGAACATGAGCGTGGGTAACTCCGCGCCTGTTCAGCCCATGCAAATGCTTGGGTCGGGGCGTTCGTTCTTCCTCCGCGGAAAAGGCCAGGTCACCTTCAACATGGGGCGGCTTTGGGTCAACGGGCGGAACATTCTGCGGGCGCTTTACACGCAAGCTGTGCGAAACGACCTCGACGTCACGCGTTTTGGTGAGCCGCCCGTCTCAGCGCCAAGCGGGGGTGAGCGCGAGCAGTTCTTCTTGAACCTCGACTCTGAGCTCTTCTACATCCCGATTGGTCTGGCGGTCTTGTTCCGTTCGATCACGCACGACACCGTCGGCGCGTTCTACATCGAACTGTGCATGATCAACCAGTGGTCGACCGCGTTTGCCGCAGGCCAAAACATGGTCATGGAAAACGTGTCGGGTCTTGGTGACCGGATTCGTCCCATCCTGCCGTCGTCGTTCCGTGGTCCAGATAACAGCCTGACCTCGTCGACGATTATCTCGGATGTGCTCAAGCAGAGCAGCGTACCGTTTAACAGCGGCCCAACGCCTGAGATTCTCACCCGGTAACTTGGTTTTATAGACCAACGCGGCTACCTTTGGTTCAAAGCCAGAGGTAGCCGCTTATGTATAAGCTCTTTTCTGAATCGGGGTCGACATCTGCCGAGGCACTCAGCGACGCAGGTACTGAGCGCTTTCGTGGGTCCCCATTTTCGCCGCAATCCGGTCCCAAGATATCCGAAAGGTGTGCGGTCCACTCCGTCTATCCTGACCGCTACACATGCGACATTTTCACCGAGACAGGACGCTTCCTAACAGGCGTTCCGTGGCCCGGTGTGGACGGGGGCGTCAACGCGCCTCGTATTGGCCAGCAGATGGTCGCCGACTTCACTCTGGGCGCGCCGCGGCTATCGCTGCAGACCGCAGACCGCCAAACAACCGACGACGGGCAGACCTCGTTCACCACAGCCCCTACGTCAGACGTCGGGGGCCAAGATCCCGTCTACGCAGACGCAGGAACAGGCAACGCACGCGGAAATTTGCCTCGAGACGTGCTCCCAGGCGACTGGCTTCAAGTAGGGGACTTAGGAAACATGCTCGGGGTGCTCGAGGGCGGTGCAACCATCGTCAAAGCGTCTGAGCTTGCCCAAATCATCGCTACGCAGGCCCAAAACCTCCTAAAACTGGTCGGGCAGAACTTCGCGCTCTACACCGGTGCCGGAGAGCTGCGTTTTGACACGACCGGCGGCAAAACCTCGATGGTTTTGCGTGCTGGCGCCGACAATGAGACCGAGTCGGACCCTCGGACCGCCGAAAACTTCCGAATTCGCCTCGAAATGGGTGATGAAGGCGAATTAGTCGATTTTCGGGTCACAGACGGTACAGGGCGCATTCTCCAGCGCCTCCACATCGACCCTGATGGCCGTGTAGAGACTGAATCCAAGCGCCGCACCGACGTCATCAACGAAGACCGGCGTACAGAGGTCAGCGAGAACGACGTACGCGTCGTTGGCGGCAACGTAGCCGACCGCGTAGGTGGAACGGTCGTTCAAGAGGTGTCGGGGAGCGTTAATACGCTCGCTGGGGGCACGGTACGCTCTCGTGCAGGCGGGGACGCCGCAATGAGTGCTGGGCATGACGTCCTAGTCAACGCAGCGCGCAACGCGCGCTTCTCCACCGGTGGCCAGGTCGTTGGCTCAGACCCCTCAATGTTGTTCACCGTCGCAAATGGTGACGTAAGCTTTGACGTGGGCAACCCTGCGGCCGGCGACACCCAAGTTAGACAATCAGGGTTCAACGTAGACCTGTACACCGGCAGTTTTTCGGTCTCGACAATCGCGGGCGAGATTGACTTCGTGTCTCCTATACCGGGGAGCGTAAAGCTTGGCGGCATATCGGGTGCAAACGGCGCCTTTAGCGTCATGATCTATGAGTTTTTCGACATCTTCATGGAAATCTTCGGTTTCTTGATCGACACGCACACGCACTTACAGCCTGCACTTGGCGGCGTTCCCACGACGCCTCCAACGGTTCCCATATGGCAGAGCTCACGTGCGTTCTTCGAACTCTCAAAGTCCAAGTACATTAAAACAGGCGGATAAATGGCCTCTTGGAGAGACGTATCACTCACCATACCAGCGGTGCCTGCACTGGACGCTGCCGCAGAGGCAGCGGAGACTGCCGCAGACGCCGCCTTGCCTGTTGCGCGCACTACTGCCGCTATTTTACGGGCTATTGCTACGTTTCAAGACGGGCAAGATCTCGTAGCGGATATTGTGCGAGAGTCTGCTGAGGCGTTGGACCAGACACTGTCTGACTTTTTGTCCCCGAGTGTCGGGCACGCGTTGTTCATCCCTCCGATACCCCCGTTTCGGCGAGACTCCGCTGGGCCACTTGTCCCTGTACGTAAGCTCGAAGACATCGTCTACAACACCGACCTTATCCGGGGGCCATTCGACGACCTGGTCGCAGACGGCGGCAACTACGGTCTGTACCGAAAGTTTGTAGAGTCCATATTCGACCCAGGCGACTACGCCCGGCCCACGTATGACAGCGACGCATACATAGGCGGCGTCATTTTGGTGTTCGGAAACCCCACGTTTGCTACAACAATCCAAGGTCTTCTGCAGCTGGACAACTTAACAGGTGGTGCGCTCAATATCCGCGCCGACAACTACCAACTACCTGTACCGCAAAACGTCAAAGCACGTCCCATCGCTACACCGGCTAAGGCGACGTTATCGAGCTTAAACGTGGTCATCACGTCTCAGGTCCCGGGCGAAGAAAAGCTTACTTTCTCAGACGAAGTGCTACCGTTTGCTGAGCGTCCTGCGCCTCCGCAAGACTTCGCCGTGCGTGTAAGCTGGGACCGCCCGCCTGTAGTGCGGTTGGACGTAGGATTTGGCCGGTATGTCTACCAGCTAAAAAAGTGGCACGTGTACGTGAAGAAAGGCGGGCGCATCTTGCCCGGCGAGGACTTAGCCTCTTTTGAGCAGTACGCCTTCGACATCAAATCTGCTGGGTACAGCGTACGTCCCGGAGGCCTTCTGTCTGGCACTGCCGACGTGGCCGCCAACTTCAGCGGTGTCGTCCTTACCGACTTGGAGTCAACGAACACCTACTACGTAAGTGTCGCGTACACCGTCGAGATACAAGACTTAGACAACGACACCGCAGACACCCTGACGCCCACCGTCGCGGCGTTGAGCAATCAGGTGCGCGTAAACCTGTCCGAGCAAGCGCCGTACAACCAGATCATGGACGGCCTTCCGCCAGACTGGTTGGCCTTATCGAGTCCGTTGGCGTTCTTTCCCATCATTCAAGACAGTGTACGCCAGGCACGGGCGGCGCTCGACGTTGTGCTCTCTAACTATACCGACTACAGCAACGAGGTCTCTGCAATCGCGGACCGCATCGAAGATGTGGTCGAATCCATCAATGAACTGGCTCAGGACGTTGCGGCAACAACAGAGCGCAGCGCCAACATCATCGACGAAATCGAGCTAGGCGCGTATGCCTCTGCTTTTTCGGGGCGGGGCGGCCTTCCGTTCTTGATTAAAACAGTGGGCGACCTGCTTCTGGCGTCTGAGACAGAGAACAAGCCCCCGTTCACGCGCGGCGACGAAGCCGTCAGTGCGCTTGTCCTTGTGACAGGCGCAGACTCTCCAACGGGCGTAGAAACGTTTATTTCACTGTGCGAGAGGCTGTTCGGCGCCATAACGGAGGAGAACGTCCGCGCGCAGGGCATTAGCTTGATTAACCGTGTTGAGGGAGACGGGTACGCGTTCGATGTAGGCGAAGATGGCCAACCCACTGAACCGGGAGACGGATTTGAGCCTCCCGTCGTCCCGCCGGCCCAAGACCTTGGCGTTGTTGATGAAGACCCTTGCTGATAACGTTGACCCTGTGCCCAGATCTACGTACATTCGTAAGACCAACCAGGAGACTTTATGGCTACGGTAGCAATAACCAACCACTCAGGCCCAGAGATTAACCTGTGTGATCCTCGAGGAGGATTCAGCGTTATGCTTAAGCTCGACAAAAAAGTCGAGTTTGAAGCGGACGACGGGCGCCTCAACGCTCTCATGGGTCACCTCGTGAATCTCGTTAACTGGGGATTCCCAGACAAAGACCCAGCGTTTACCGTCAAGGTCGTGGAGTAACTCATGGCGGACGAGCTCAGTTGGGACACCGCCATATCCGAAGCAGATTTGGGGGCGGCGCCCACAGCTACATCAGACAACAACGTCGTGGACGCACGCACCGCTGTGACCGTTGCTTTGTCCGCGGACATCGCAGACGGCACCGACCCTTACCTCGAAATTGAGGTGTATTTTTGGGATGCACAGGCAAGTGAGTTCTTCCCCACGGGGGACATGTACCGCTTGCAGCCTGCGTCGGGGAACCTGGCCATACTGGCCTCTAACGGGCTGTACTTAGGGTTCGTTGCGACCGCTCGCGGTACCGTCGTCCCTACATCGTACAATTTAGACGTTGGAACCCGGAGCACGTAATGCCACGAGACTTCAAAAAAGATCGCCGCGTACGTTTACACGGTAAACCCGAAGAAGAACGTGCGTGGGCAGCAATTATGGTGCTTACACAGGGGAAGACCTGGGTTGGCCTCGACGAAGTTGGAGACTTCTTGCGTATGCGCCAGCACGAGGCGGACCGGGTCGGTCGCGACCCTAAAGACCCGTCCACACGGTACACCCTGCCCAAAAGCGTTATCAAGTGGCCCAAAGGCTGGGAAGACGCCACCATCGCACGCGCAGTGTCTCTGGCGATGGACCATCGAACTGTCGAGCACCGGCACAACCAAACACCGTCCGGGCGTGTAAATGAGTTTTGTGCTATCCCACAAGCAGAGCACGATCTGTGGACGTACCAAAATACATCACTGCCCCAACCTGAGGGCGGATTCCCTACACCACACCAACGAGCAAGCTAATGTCTGACACAACGACAACCAAACTGGTCCCTTTGAAGCGTCTACTCGACGCACTCTTCTCGAACACGAACGTCACCTTGGCTGACCACAGCGCGGTCGGTAAGGCTCTTGCAGCGGCAGCCGTCCAGCACGGCGTTCAGCCCAAAGACCTTCATGTTGTAGAAGTGACGCGCGAGGTGGCAGGTAAAAAAGTGCGTTCCTACGACGTTGGGTTTACCAACACAGACCCTTCCAACGTTGGCGACGTTATCACGATTACTGAATCTAACAGCCGCGTGTGGCAGCCCATCAGCCGGGCCAACCAAGTAGAAAGCCTCCTCCCCCGTGAAGAGGAAGAGGCTGTTGAGCCACCCGCTTAAACTTTAGTAGGCGGGCGTGGCGGGCGTGGCGGGCGGATTTCAACCCACGATGTAGTCTGCGGTTCAAACTCAAACATGTTTCTCCTTTGGAGTGGTTAGTGTGATGTACACGTTGTGTGTACACCTTCTTATGCCACATCTGCAGGGGAGTCTTCGGAAGGCTCTAAGGCTTCGACAAACGCCTCATAATGCTCGTTAAGCGCTGTGCGCTCATCTACGGTCAGTCCATCGTAGACATTTTCTGCACGTAAATCCGACGCCATCGCGCCCGCCATGGTCGCCGACGCACACTCTAAAAGACGTTGATACGCTGTGACGACCTTATCCCGGTCTAAGACGCTCTCAGTCATCTTGAACCTCGTCGACTAAGCGTTTGCTTGGCCGGTACATCACATGCGTGCGCGGGTCCGATGTGCGAATCGCCTCTTCATGTATGTCCCAGTAACGTCGGCCGTCCCGTTGCTCGACGTAGAACGTACCCAGCCCACGGAGCGTGACTCTACCCCCGCTTGAAAGCTGCTTAGAGATTTGATTCAGAATGGTGTTGATGACGTCTCGAGACGCCTCTTTAGTGAGCCCACGTTCTTGCGCGATGGCGTCCGTTAGGCCAGCTTTGGTAAGCGATTCTTCTGACATGTACTATCCTGTAATTCGTGGTCAGTGCGTTACTTGTCAGATATTACCCGAGGTTGCCCCCGAGCGAAAAGACTTAAAGTCTCCCGGCTTTGTGGGTTTAAAGCTCTTTTTGGGCTTGGGCGGTTTTACGGGTTCCACAGACGGCGCTTCTAAGTCTTTGCCGCCGAGCATGTCGCGTACTTTGTTGACCTTAGCCTGCGACATCTTAGTTGAGCCCGCACCTTGTACGTCTGTCTTGATGCTTGGCTGCTTAGGCGTCGTCATCGGGGCGTTGTTAGGGCCTGGCACTTCCGGAATGGGCGGTGCAGGGGGCGTGGGCGGCCGTAGTGCTGCGCGCGGGTTGGCAACGGACATGTTTTGTGTGTTGGGCCCATTAGAGGGCCCAGCAGCGGGCGGCATGCCTGTGGTGGGAGACGTATTTTCGCCACGCATGGCGGCTGCGAGCTTCCGTAAACGCTGTTGTGGTGTCATTTGCCTACCTGCTACCGTCTTGTAGTTACCGCTTACACATGAGTCTACTATGCCAGATACATTGCCAAAGCTCGAGGTCGACCACCAGCCCAGCGAACACAAACCGCGTACGGCACACCGTCTGCGTTATGTGTGGTCTAAAATCTACATCGGGATTGTGCCTTTAGCGCTGGCGTTAGGCGCCTCTATTGCGTTTAGCCTTGGCAACGATCACGTAGGCCAGCTTATCGCCATGTGGGCCGTCGTGGGGCTGCATATCCTTGTCCTGGCTGTAGCCGGCTGGTTCATGTGGCGTAAGGGGTACGCCGTCTACACGATGCATGGGATACGCGTTGAGTTCTTAACCAAAGACTACTACATCCCGCCTGCCATGCTTGAGCACTACGCGTACGCACACGTCATCGCGCCCATGTCGAAGCGTATGCCTTTAGCGTGGGAATCGTTGTCGGGTAACAGGCTCACGTTTGTAGATCACCTTGTCGACGCCGGTACCAAGGGCGAGGTATGGGGCGCAACGTACCCAGGCCGGACAACGCGGAGTGTTATTTACGCGCCTTACGCGCTGCACCCCGGCGTCACCGCGTGGGAGCTCAAGCTGCAGCTGTGTCAGGTATTGTTCCCAGGACAGTCAGAAGCAGACGACATCGCCTGGCTCCGTAGCGTGGGACTCGCGTAGCTTTTCTCTGTACACGTCCCAGGGCACCGATGAAATCCGGTCCCTTTCGTGCGTTACGGCCCAGTGGTCGTCGGCGCCTTCAGGGCGTATGCGTAGTGTCTCGCCAGGATCAAGCCGTACCAACCCGTAGCTTGCACAAGCCTTTCGCCCGTTTGTTGCCTGGTAATGTTTGATGCCTGTGAGCATCGTACGTGTGTCGGCCATCTGCGTGCGCCAAAACCCGCGCCCGCTGTACACCGTAGGAGACCACGTCGACACGCGTATCAGAACGGCTTCTACGTCCGATAGATGCTCGTGCGGTTTGGCCCAGACCAGAAAGTGGTCGCCGTCTTTAGGACGTACCCAGAACGGGAACACGTCGTGGAGTTTACCGTCCTGAATTTGGGCGGGGTTTTTGTCGTGTAGCGTGATCATGTGCGCCGGGCCGGGCGTGTCGGGGTCTCCGAGTGCAACAAACGCGTTGCCGCGGTTGGAGTACTCTACAGCTACCCCCTCGGTCAGCTTCCGGTTTTCCCAGTTGTATATACGCATAAAAATTGTGTCATGAGGTCGGCCCATCGGCCGTGCACCCTACGTAAACAAACGTACTTCACCAGCGTATGGTTGCACAAGGGTCGTGGCACCAGGATAATGCCGTATGGCAATCGACCCCAAACGCGTAGCCGATAAGCTACGTCACAAGCTAAAGCGCAACTTTCGCGGGACACAGGCCTTCTGGTTTGCCGTCATAGAAGAGCTTTTCTCCGAGATTGAAGCGGAGTTCGGCACAGGCGCAGGCGGCAACACGGCGCACGTAACGCGGCGCCAGCTCATCCACAACCGAAACAGCCACAGAGTTTGCCCTTGGACCGATTAACTTTAACCTCGCAGACTCTATCCCCGTTCTAAAAGACGTCAACATTTCTGCGCGCAAAAGCACTGCTACCGCAGCGGCCGTAGAGCGTGTGGAGGTAGTTTTGGCGGCGGGTAAGCAGTGCGCTCTTCTCGTACGTAATCTGACGAACTCCCAAGCGGTCCTCGACTATGTGGTCGCGGTCACAGAGAGTTGGTAAGGGCTAAAGAAAAACGCCGCCCTTAGCTTCAAAGGCGGCGCTCCTTTCCCCGTGTCCCCACACGAAACTTACAGCTCGTCGAACTCGACGGTGGTCTGTACTTTCTTTTTGACCTTGAATTCTCGTTTGACGTGAACGACCGCCAGGTGCAGCGAGTCCGCATCCGACTCTTTGACCTGCTCACCGATGTAGGTCACGACGTCATCGATACGCCGAAACTTAGGCTGGTCTTCTGGCATCGTGTACGTCTTGGTGCCGTTGTCGTTCTCCTGGACGATCGCCATGCCCATGGTACCGATCTGGCGGCGTCCGGTCTCTTCTGCGTCCTCAGCATCTTCTTCTTCTTCTTCGACTTCTTCTTCGACCATTTCTTCTTCGTACTCTTCCACGTCTGCTTCCTCATGTCCGTAAGCGTCGGCGCTCATGTTGTTCTCCGTAGGCTAAAAAATTGCTGGGAGGACGTAGTGTCACTCCCAGCAACTTTGTACCCGAAAGTCAGACGTGTTGTCACGTCAAACTCAGTCTTTGCCGTCCGTGGCATCCGTGGTTGTGCCGTCCGATGCACTAGTTACACCGGCATCACTGCTGCGTGCCGTCGTGGCATCCTTCTTAACCTCAGACGCGTCGGGTTGCTCCAGGTTGGGGGCCTCTGCAGGCTCACAACCGAGGAGGACTACAATTGAGATGATCAGAATTGAAAAGAGGTGCATGTGGTGTCCTTCGTTTAAAACCAGTCTACGCCGAATACGTAATGGCGGTATCGCCACGGCGGCGTCCCCTTGAGTTTGCTCGTGGGGTAAACTTTTAGGAGCTCGTCCCCGAAGGTCGTGACTCCTTTCTCCAAGCCCTCTTCATACTGGAAATGCCACCACTCCGCACCCCCGTTGTTCTTTTTGCCCCGCCTAAAAAAGGAGCGCCGCGCAGAAATAGGCTCAAAGCCTTCCTGCTGCAGCAGCTCGGTGAGGTTAATGAACGTCCCTTCAGTGGGGACAATGACCTGTGGGTAACCTGTGGATTTGTCTGCCTTCTCATAGGTCACCCCGTCCAGCTTCATGGGGTAACCCGCGAGGCAGCGCGCCCACACGATGAATTTACGGTCGTCTTCGGGGTCAACCGTGCACACAAACGGGTCTTTGTGCGGGTCGACCATCGCGGAGTAGACAAACAAGTCGAATGCTCGGCCTACGTAGTGCATAGACGTCGCGCTACGATTAGCGCTGACGTTCGCGTGAAGGCCGCGTAGGCCTCCCGAAGAGGTCAAGTGGCCCCCGTGCTCTTCTAGGACATCCTTTGCCCGTAGAAGCGCTAAGGCGGTGTCTTCGCGCAGCCGGAAGTTGTCGTACCCTGACCCGTTGTACGGCTTGGCCCCTGTTACGCGCACAACGTCTTGGCGCGTCGCGGGCTCCTCAAATGAGGCGTTCTTCTCAAGATAAGACCACGTAACACGCCCAACGATGCCATCGGCTAAGATACCCTGAGACGTCTGAAAATCCTCGACCGACTGCTCGGTTTGCGTACCGAATATGCCGTCCGTATGGGCGCCCAAAAGACTTTGTAGACGTTTTACTTCGGGGCCTGAATCGCCGCGGCGTAGTGTTCTCATCGGTGTCCTCGTGGGCAAGTCTGCGCAAATATCGAAGGGTGGCGTAGGTATACATGACCAGACAGGGCACGGCCAGTACAGGGTCGACTAACCACCAGGTGTTGTTGACGAAATTCATAGTGACACTCCTTGTCACGTGACGTCTGCGGGGTGGGCCAGCTCACAAAACCTGCGACACCACTGACAGTGATGACGCTACAGGCTACGTAAGTGAGTACTCGGGTAGGGTTTACCATGGTTCAAAGCGCTCAGTAGTGTCGTCGAACACCCTCCATTCTGCGTCATACACCATACCAAAACAACAGCCCTGCGATATCCATGTCTCCTTGAAAAAGCGCCCAGACTCAAACACGAGCACGGGTACACGTACGAGCAGACATTTCCGAGATGGGCGTCTCCTCCCCGTCACGTCCGCGCCAAAATTTCGCGTCAGATAGGCCTATGAGTACGTCATTAGGCATCGTTTTCCCCTTATTTTTTAAGGATTTGCGTTAGACGACCACAATTTGCTCCGCCGCGCGTGAATACGCGACGTACATCATCTTACCGTGCATCAGAGGGTCGTATTTGAGCGTGTTGATGTCGCGCTCGAGAATAAATGTCTGCGGGTACGTTGAGCCTTGCGAGGCGTGAATGGTCTGTGCGTACGCAGGCGAGAATCGCGGGAATGCGTCCTTGAACTCGTAGAACTCGTTCCAGGCTGCCTTACGTTTTTTCGCAAGTGCGTCCTTTTCGTCGGGGTGCGCGGCTGCGTACTCCGCGGCGACTTCCTGTGCGGCGTTCTTGAGCTCTTTTTTACGTTTGTGGAACGTAGGCGCCTGGTCTGTGTCACATGTGTGGATAGCACCAAACAGCTGACCCGCAAGACGCAGCTCCCAGCACTTCATCCCTAAATGAGTCGTCTCATACGCCGTATCTACGATGAACTCTTGCTGCGCAAACCACGATCCCGAGCTGTCTTTGGCCACGACGCGGTCACCCGGCACAAACGAGGGCACGTCATCTCCGAAGAGTTTCTTGCGCACCGTGCTGTTCGCTAAGTCAACGAACTTGTTGCGGTATCCGATGATCTGGCCCGTTTCATGGTGCTGCATGAACTCCTCAAAGAAGTCCTTGGTACCCGCCACACGGTAAATGTCGTCACGCTGTTTAAACCGGGGGTAGTACGGGTAGTCAGCGTTGATGTTTTTCCTGATGTTGTGAACGACCTGGCCGATGTAGCCGGAGAAGCGTTTGACCTCTTTTAGAAGCGAGTAGTTAGGGGTGTTGAACGCGTACGATCGCCCGCCGTTGACGTTCTCTTCTTTGACGGGCGGAAGTTGTTTGGGGTCTCCTACAAATATGATCTGAATGTTTAAGCTGCGCGCAGCGTCCGTAAGCCACGAGTACATCTCACGGTTGAGCATGGAGCACTCGTCCAAGATGACGACGTCATACTTACTGATGCGTGCCGCCATCCAATCAAACGAGCCGTCTGGGCGTTGCACCGTCGGCATGAACTTACGTGCGCCGGTGGTGTAGTCGGTCTTTGGCTTCATGTTCAAAAGCTTGTGGACCGTCGAGAAGTTTCTGAATCCTGTGTCGTGCGTTTGAGCCATGTTCTGGAGAACGCCCACAGCTTTGTGTGTCGGGGCGCTCATCACAGTCTTTCGATACGCCAGTGCTTCGGTCTGGCTCAAGTACGACAGCACCGTAGACTTACCGGTGCCGGCGTACCCAAACAGACCATACGCGTAGTCTGAGCCTCCCAGGTAGTCCATCATATCGGTGAGCGCCTGGAGCTGCTCGGTGGTCAAGTCTTCGCCAAAAAGTTTCATGTGTCAGCTGGTTCAAGGGTAGGGGTGAGTTCAATGGTCACCAAGATCGGCTGCTGCGTTGTCGGACACGTCACAAAGTGCGTGGCATGCGCGCTGCTGGTGTCGCCCAAGAGCTTGACCGCAGTGACGTCTGTATGTACGCCCCCGCACCGCGCACAGTCGCGGATACCGTCGATTTCTACGGTGTCTTGTTGTTGGAGATACTCGAGCTGCATGTTCTTGATCTGAGCATCGATGCGTTGGGCCCTCTTGTACCACGGAAGAAAGCTTCCTAAGCGCTCAAGCGAGGGGAAGGCACCGTTAAAGGTCATCGCGCGGTCATCGAGTGTGACGAACGCGGGCGGCTTGCGCTCATCGAGATAGACCTGCTCAATCTCTTCTGGCTCAAGACCATGCGTTGCCAGGTAGCGGCGTACAGTGTCTTTGCCTGATGGGTGTAAGAACCGGCTCGTACAGATCGAGAGGTCAAAGGCGGGGTGTTCGAGCACCTCTCGGATGAACGCGATGGCTCCCGGTGTTGGTGGGTCGGGTGTCTGTGTTGCGCCCTGCCACCCAGATACGTAAGAATTGATGACGCCGTCAAAGTCGAGGCAGATGAGTTTCTTGTGCGTTACGTCGGTAGTCATATCGATGTCCATGTTTACAAGTCGTATAATTTCTTCTTCGAGCAGCCACGTCGTCGCGCCCTCTTGTCTCGCTCCAGTGTCACGTCACTCATCGTCGGCCTCCAGCTCGCCTGCGCACCGGCACTCGTAGCTTACAACGAGTCCCTGCTGACCTCGGGCCTCGCAGTACGCTGCGCAATCGCCAAAACGGACGTTGAGCGGATCGGAGTAGAGTACGTAAGCAAACAGCGTCAAAAGAAAGAGGCACGCAAAAATCTTGGTCGTACTTTTCAAATTGTCACGCATGGTCCAGCCTCCCGTACTTACGCACGTACGCCGCACACGTCTTAAGCAGTTTGTTGCGCTCAAGAATCAGCGCGGCGTGTCCCGCCTGCAGATTTTTATGTCGAATATGCAAAGGCGCGCCCCTGCCTGACCCAGAAAGCTCTATGGGTTCGAGTACGTCTTTGAGTGCTTGTTCGGCTTCCTCGAGCTGTGCCCGTGCGTGGTTAAATTGGTCGAGTAGAACTTGGATGACGTCTTCAAGCTCAGCACCGTCGTATTTGACGGCATGATTAACGTCTATCCAGGTGTGTATGGCGTTAGTCATGGTTCCTCATCGAATACCGTGAAGGGTTTGCAGGCGCAGTACCATCGCACTCACCAAAGGGTCTTTGGAGGAGCACGCGGACAGCACCCAGCGTAAGTTGTCGCGTAGCTGCACGGGTTGATTTGTTAGATCAACCGCGAACATGTGAAAGCTTGTGTCGGTGTTGGGGTCGCTAAAGCATGTCCCCAACGGGTAAGCGTCGTCTGCCACAATGGGGCGTTCTGTGAGAGGCTCCAACATGCCAAGTGCGTCTAAGACAGGCACCTGACGTGACGACATGCCACATGTAAGTGAGGCCAGTGCACGTCCAAGGCCCCAGCTGGGGCGCACAACATTCTGTAAGAGGTATTCAACCTCCCGGTCGGCGTTGCGTCGAAACGGCAAGATGGCCACACACGTTGGGGTGGCGCTGCTGGCGAAGACGTAGTCTGTCGCCGGTGCGTCTTGAAGTTGCATCTTTTGGACCGTCATCTGCGGTCCGCGATAAAGTAGTTCGAGTGCGAAGTCGAGCACAGTGCCCTCCGTGGCGTGTTAGTGAGTGCTCTATCATCAAAAAATAAAGCGCTCCAGACAAGAACAAATCCTGTCCAGAGCGCTAGTTTTTCTTACGAGACTTATGCGAACGTCTCGTACAAAAGCTTGTAGAGTGACGGATCGTCGACTGCCTTCTCCGTCAGCTTGCGGCGAAGCTCCTCGAGCTTGTGCTGCGCGCTTCCTTGTTCCACGGCAGGCGCGTGGCCGGTTTTGTTAAGAAGCCTGTTCTCGGCTTCAAGTTCATCGACACGTGCTTGAAGCTCGTCGTTTCGTGCCAGCCGGCTCTCAAGCGTCTTCTTGAGCATCTCGATCTTCTTTTTGTGCTCACCAAGATGTTCTCGAAGCTCTTCGGACTCGCGGCATGCTTCTTCAAACAGCTCCTTGAGCTCCGCCGCTTTTGCTTGCCAATCCACTTCAAGCTCCGTGCCTGAATCGGCAACTTTGTATGTGGGTGCGTCGTAGCTTTCCTCCTGCTCTTCCGGAGGCTCCACGTCAAAGCCCCTTTCGTGGAGAAGCTTTCTGTTCTCGGGTGTGTCGTCCACAAAGTAGAAAAACTTTGTGCGCGCTGATGCTTTGTACTTCATCAGCAGCTCAGGCGTTGCTTCGACTCGAGACAGCGTGTAACCGCTTGCCGTGTGGGTCACGCCCGTCGTCGCCTGGGAAAGCATACCCGATGTGACATCGAGTAGCGTCATAATCTCCTTTGCAGGCATAGGGTCGAACGGCGACGAGGGTATTGCGGGCTCTTCGTCTTCCCCCGTCTTGTCGTACGGCCGTTGGGGACCGTGCTCGAGGTCTCGAAGAAGATTGTTCTTTGCTCTGTAATAGAGCTTCGAGGCTTTCACAGGCATCCGCCCGTGAGCTGGGTGCTCATAGATGGAATGGTTTCCGCCCTCCCGTACGTAGGTCCAGCCAAATTCCTTTAGCGCTTTCTTTACGTCTTTGTCCATTTTTGTGCTCCGTAGGTTAAAGGGACATAAAAAACGCGCACCTACAAGGTACGCGCATCTTCTTATGCCACAATCTGGAGCAAGTTTGTCTACGTGTCCTCGTCTTGCTCTTCCTTGTGTTTGGCGATGTCTTCTTCAGTAATAGGCGGCCGCACGCGCAGCGTACGTATCTGGTCTAAGTCCTCTTGTGTGATTCCGTTGAAGCGTTGCCACCGAAGCTTCAGGGTCTCAACGACCTGGAGCTGGCGCGTCAGGTAGTAAGCAAGGTGTGCGGCGCCGCCGTTGATGAACGTGCCAACAAAGATGTGCCACGGCGAGACAAGCTCCATGCCCGTAAGCGTGGCCCAGTGGCCTTGGAAATCAAGCGCAATGCACACCACAGAGCTCACAAGATACGGCATCGTTTTAAGCGTTGCGTCCGCGATGTCTTCTGAGAGAGCGAACTTCGCAAACAGAAGCTTTATCCACGGTTTGAAGAACTCGATGATGAACCACACAAGCGCAATCGCAGCTGCGCCGACGACGATGTCGCCCGCGTGTGCTGCCGCCCACTCTTGTACGAGCCCCATGATGCCTACGCTTTTTTCGTCTTCCATGTGCCACCTCCGTACTTCGAGATCATACGCGGTGTGTGAGCAAAAAGAAACGCTCCCGGTATTCCCAGGAGCGTTGTAGCAACGTCACGCGCCTACACGACGCGGAAGCCCTTTTCGATCGCGTCGCGAATACCTTTGCGGTTACACAGGGCGGCAACGCACACAATCTCGCCCGAGGCTCGGACAGCGTAGACGCCGTCGTCCAGTTGCATGTGTGCGTGTGTGACGTTACGGTAGAGTTCTGTATAGGCTTCCAAACGGAGGTAGACGCGCATGACTTTTATTCATCAAACACGTGGTGGCGGTGGCGGTGGTGGCATCGAAAGCCCGTACGGGTTGACCGAAGCTGAACTATCTGACGCCGACTTGGTTTACGCTTGGCGCGCGCAAGAAGAGCTTATCGGGCTTGCGTTCAGCGCGGCGCAAGACGACGGACCCGCGGCGGCAAGCGGCGCCCTTACAAGCGGCGAACGCGTTGTCTCAATGAAAGACGCGTCGCGACGAGGGTGGCCCGTCAACGCGTCGTTGTATTCGGCGACGCCAATCTGGGAAACGGGAGCGGGCTCGAACTTCACGCAAGCCCTCCGGTTTAATCCCGGCGCGGCGGGTTCAGGTACCGAGCGGCTTGCCACGGTTGGAAGCCAAGGCGCGGAGGGGATCGAATACCTGGCCCCACAAACCGCCGCCGCGCCGTTTACAATGGTCGTTCGCGTTGCGCTTCACACGTCACCACTCACAACCGTCCAAGGCGTTATGTCGACACAAGACTTTTCGGGTGGAGGTTTCGTAATAAATTGCGGCGGCTCCGAGGGAGACTTGGCCTTCTTTTTCCACGGCGGTTCAATTACAACCACCGTGTCCGTCGACTGGTCTGATTTCACGGTGGCTGAAGCGATCACGTTCGCGGTGACAAGCGACGGAACAACCGCGTCGGCGTTTCGTAGTACAGATTTTTCAACCGCAGAAACAACTGACGCGATCGTGACTAGAAGCGCGAACCAAAAGCCGCTTAGTTTCGGTGGGCGCGCCGGTCAACAAGGCGGGGACATGTCGCTACTCGGCGTCCAATTCTGGTCGCGCGAATTGAGCCAAGAGGAGCTCGAGCGTGCCGACACGTGGATCCAAGACGCGCAACCCTAAGCGTGTCAGCAAAAAGAAAAGCCCCTCACACTTTGTGAGGGGCTTCGGTGGTTCAACCTGCTTGGTCCTCCTCCAGCTTTAAAAAGCTGGCGCGCAACGCGTTCGCCGCCTCGCGGCGCTCGGCTTGGCGCTGCTGCGCCAGCGCCTCCTCCGCGAGCTCGATGGCGGCGCCTTTCGACGTCGCCCCCGCGATGAAGCGGGCTGCGTGACAGAACTTCGCGTCGGATACTCTCGATACTTCTTGGAGCTCTTCGCCCCGTAGCCCTGCCCACTTCGTGGGCAGCGGGACCCTTTGCGCAAAGGATCCCGCCGAAGGCGGTATGCACTGCAACATCCAATTCCCGGACGATCCCGGGAACACGACGTAGTAGGCGTTGTCGCCTACTACGTCATCTACGTGCTCCTTCCATGGCACGTACTGGTCCAGTATTATTGTGTGGTCATTTCTCTGGAGTCGCCGCTGCTCGGCGGCGGTGAACAGGTGCCGTGCGGCCTTAGCGCCCAGGGCTTGCTTTACAAAGCCCTTAAGGATGGACCGTGCAAACTGCACGGCTTTGTCAAACGCGCGGTCAAACGCGCCCTCCTGCCATACGGGGTTGAACGCCGCTATCGCGGCGCTCAGGCTAACGCTGCGGGCGTGTTCGAAGACGGGGTTACCGCCTTCGAACAGCGCCACTCCATTGTCCGCGGCGTCTATTGCCTGGATGAGCCGCCGGTCGACGGCGTCGGCGACCTCTTGGTCGCCTCCGCACAGGGTTTTGCCAAGCGCGCGCCAGGCGAGTCCCGCGGCCGCGAACGGCACGCCGTCGCGCGACTCCTCGAAGTCGCGCTGGTGGTGATCAAACCACCTGTTACCGTCGGAGATTCCTCCGACGTCGAACACCAGGTAGCATTCGTCTAGTTCTTTGGCGTCTCGAGTACGTACGACGTCGATAACGACGTCGTCTCCTCGTGTTTCGAGGATAAACTCGGTGGCAATAGCCACCGCGAATACGTCGTCGGCGTGAAACACGCCATTGTGAGTACCGATCTGGATTCTTTGAATCGTCATAGGATTTGTCCGGATTAGGAATACGTGCAGCGGAATTGCTACACGTTTCGTTACACCTTCTTATACCGCATAGAGACCCTTGGTTTTTGATAAGTCACTCCTCTTCGTCCGCCACATTTTCCCGCATCCACCGAGCCACATCCACGGTGTGCTGACAGATGTCCTTGGACAAAAGCATGACGCTCTCTAAGCGTGACAGCACGCAGCTGTACCCAA
>Ga0136555_1000085_pt1 | contig 34573 bp, 23 predicted proteins | sample AntRauTorckE5432_FD_104927 | JGI IMG/M metagenome (GOLD analysis project Ga0136555, IMG submission 104927) | Saline lake microbial communities from Rauer Islands, Antarctica - Metagenome Torckler E5 #432 | ecosystem: Environmental > Aquatic > Non-marine Saline and Alkaline > Saline | place...
AGCTTTGTAAGCAGGCTCATTGTTAATAACAAATAAAACCACATCTCTTTGTAGATCTTTATCTTTCGATTCACCTACCATGTGATATCCTTTTCCGTCACAATGGTCACAGCCTTCGCCTTCGCATTTAGGACACTCTTTTTTCTCTTTTTCTTCAGTTACAGTTTTTGCAACCTTTTCGTCAGCGTCTGCAGCTTTTTTGTCTTTTTTAATATCATCTGTTTCTGGATTTTTGCCAGTTTTCTTGATAACATCTTTTGCTACTTTCGTATCAACATCTTCAGCTTCATTTGCTTTCTTCACATAAAGTGACTGATCGCCATCGAATGTATAGTTATCTGGATTAAATCCTTTAAGCTTTTTAGCTTTTTGATACTCTTCTGAAGAAAGTTTATCTTGTTTCAAGAGTTTATTTTCTTCAATGATTGTTGACTCATTTATTACAGTTCCTGTAAATTCAGTATCATAAGCAAGCTCATATGCTTCTCTTATTTGTTGGTTTTCACCAAGCATAGAATCTAATTTCTCAAAGAAATCTTTTCTTTTTTCAGAAGGTAATTCATGTACAGCTTCAACTTCGAATTCTTTTAATAATTCAGAAATTGCTGATGTATACTTTTGCTTCGCTTCTTTTTTCTTTTCAAGAGCTTTATTTTCATCTCTTGATAGTTTCCACTCAGTAAACGTTTTAATTAGGGCCATTTGTTTCTTTTTAATTTTAAATTATGACTGTCTTCGTGCCTTTTTTAGGTTTAAAGTCTTTTTTAATCATTACGGTTATAATTACAAGTTTCATATTAGTGCCTTCGCCTTCTAACTTTGTAACTAAATTTAAATTGTTCTTTGGATTATAAATGTGAATGAATGCTCCAATATCTAATTTGTCAAATATTAGTTCATCAGTTATTTTAGGTAATGCTTTGTCAGCAGTACTAACAATATCTGAATCTGTAATTACAGTTCCTTCATGTCTCCTTTTTCTTTCATCAGAATGAACGGTTGCATCTATCACAACTTTAATCTTGATATTCTTCTGTATCTTTGCAAGATTTCGTTCTACTATAAATTCATCAAAGTTCTTAAACATAAAGTAGTATTGTTGATTATTTTTATATTTATCAAAGATTCACAGATTTAATTTGGTAAGGTAGTTCTACATCTTTATAAATTTTTAACCTTTCGTACATGTGTCTAATCATGAAATTATTGAAGTAGACCTTTCCGTCTCTCTTTAAAGAAAAATCATCTGTAAAATCTATGATTAATAATTTTGATTTCTCATGATGTTTTCTTAATCCTCTACCGATACTTTGTCTTACAATTACTTCTGATTTATATGATTCTGTAAAGAAGATTGAGAAGATCTTTTTCACATTAACTCCTGTGGAAAAAGTACCATATGATGCTACAAGAATAACATTATCTCCTTGTTCCATTTTTCTCTTATATACTTCTCTAGTTTCTGTTGGAGTTGAACCATCGACATAATAAATTTCTCTCCCTCTATTTAAATCTCTTAATTTATTATAGAGTGCTTTACCATATGCAACTCTATGAAATAATACTAGAGAATTCTTTTTAGATGTGGATATAGTTTTACAAACAAAGTCAAGACGTTGCTTGTTTTCTATAATATAATCTCTTTCAATATTATATAACCTTTTTGAATCAGCTGATTGAGATGCTTTAAAAAATGCTTCTCTAATTTTTTCAGGTGCATAATTTAATTTGATTACTTTAATTTCTACTGGAGTAATATGTCCTTTATCAATTAAGAATCGAGTACCAACTTCAGAAACTACAGGTCCTGTTTGACTCATTAATGTTAAACGGTCAAGTGTCCCAGGCTTAGGGATTGTTCCTGATACTCCAAAGGTATAGTGGGTATGTTTACATTTCTGTAAAATTGTTTTGATTGAGTTCGCTTTCATTTTGTGGCAATTGGCAACGTTTAGTCCATTTGCTATATAATTATGATTTAAGCCATCTTCTGATTTTATTCGAAGATTAAAAACTTCATCTTTATAATCTATTTTTTTAATTGATTTAATTTTCATAAAATAATCTTCTAAACTTAAAATTTCATCATCTTCAGTCAATTGATCTGCTCTTTTATATTCACCTGAAATTAATTTTACTTTATGATTTCCGGTAATTTTTATTGTAGATCCGTTTTCCATTTCTATTTCATACATTTGATTACCTTTTGATAAATTAGTATATACGAAATCAACTTCTTTAATTTCTTGTTTGAGTGTTCTATCATTAGTAGTATATACTAAATCTCCTGAATTAATTTCAGATATTTTCTTTTCCGAACCATCTGACATTGTAATTAAAGTATCTGGATGTAAACACTCATCAATATTAACAGCATCAAATTGTGCGAAAAATTCTTTAGGTTTTTTAACTAATGATTGATAAGTACCAACAACTATATTTGAACTCTTTTTAATTTTCTTACCTGAGTAAATTAATTGAATTTCATAATCAATTATCTTTGGGTCATTGTATTCATAAAAATCTCCATCTGCTTGTTCCACAAGAGTGACATTGGGAACTATCATTAAGATCTTTTCAAATTTTAATACTTTGATGAGATATGAAAAAACCATAAATGTAATTAAGGTCTTTCCTGCAGAAGTAGCTAATTCACCTAGGCAAGATTTGTATTTTATTATTTTCCAAGCAGTTTCAACTTGATAATCTCTAGGTTGTAATGCATTTCCTTCGAATTGCTCAGTTACCCATGACTGGAAATCTTCTAATGAGATTCCTGAAAAATAAGAGGATAGGTTTTCAATTTCAAGTTCGAATTTGAATCTTTGACAAATATCGTAAACTTCTTTCCATAAACCAAAGGGTATAAGGTTCCCTTTGATAAATTTCACTTTACCATCCCATCCTGAATAGAATTTCTTCTTAAATGCCCAACCTTCAATTTGTTTCTCTAATGAGATATTGAGTTGGTCTATTTCAATTTGTGTAGCATCAACTATTTGTAGTAGTTTGTGCTCGTGTAAAACCTTTATTTTCACTCATAAGGTTTGTTTTTTATATTAGGCTATTTACATCCTGTTAGAATCGACAATATGCTTAATGGAGAATCCCATTTTATCACATGTCATAATCTGCTCTTTTAAGAAATATACATAATTATCGAATATTTCTATCTGTCTTATATGTTCATTTAAATCTCCTGAGATATAAATGTCTTTGTCATAATAAGTTGCAAGTTTTAAATCAAAATTAGTAGCGTAATTATGATACTTGGTTTTCTTTTCCCTTTTTAAAGATGAATTAAGATAAGATACTTTGTTCTTATAAGAAGCAATTTCAAATACTAAATCCTCTCTTAATATCAACATGTCCATATGGATTTGAGTATGCTTAGTTGCATCTAAGTCAATTTGCTGTAATTGTTTAACTACGGCAATGACTTTATCTTTCCATTCTCTTCTGCTTTCTAAGAATTTCTTCTCTAGTGCTTTGTTTAACTCCGAATAATCTACTTTTTTCTTATCCATTTAAAAAAGATCTTTTGTTTGCTTTCTTGACGTTTGTGGACCTATCTCTCTCATCCTAACAGATCGATTTTGAGTGGCTTTAGGTTTTTTATTTAGATCGATGTCAATGCTACCTAAAGAATCAAGATCAGGTAGATCTGAGTCCCATTCGTTAATCAATTTGTATCTCTTCTGAGATAATTCAAGATCCCTCTCGAAATTTTCATTTTCTTCCAAAAATATGTCTATATTATTTTTATACATATATCAAGTCTAAAGCTTCGCTTGTAAAATATTTTTCAGCCTCTCTAAATAGAGGTTTCTTAATTTGACTGCTTAGAACTATAATATCAGCCCAATCTTTTAAGTCATAATCCCATAGTTCAAAATCAGAGATGAACTTTCTCCACATGAAAACCTTTTTTCCTAATTTGATTTTTTCAGCCATTTTTGTATAACCTGCTTTATCATTATCAAAAAAGTATCTCACGTTCGGATGCTCATCTAAGAATTCATCATTTAATCCAACTGAACTTTTTCCAATTGAATTTGGGTATAACCATGAATCTGATGCTCCTTCAAAAACTGTAACTCTCCTCTCAAATTGTACTGTAAGAAGATTATATAGTAAACTGATTTTATCTATACTATCAAACTCATATCCTTTGGGTTTATCCTCAGGAAAAAATTTGTCATATATTTTTCCTAGCGGGTATTTTATATATTTCATTGTAGATTCGTACTTCGGATTGAAAGTTCTTGTTTGAAATCCAAGTACGTTTTTATCATCTAACATATTGAAGAAATATAAATTGCCTCTTTTAAATGCTAAATGATTTAATCTATGATGAAGTTTTTTCTTTGCAACATAAGGATGAGTAGGATATACTGGAGATAATCCTAATTTATCAATGATTTTTTGTTTAGGGATTGCATACTTTTTTAATTCATCTATTTTCTTTTGAGAAATAGTATCAATATTTTTTGTAAGTCCCTGCTCAATATAATCATTAACAGTTTTCCTGATATTAATTCTTATATTAACATCGTCAATTTCTCTGTTATAGAAATCAAAAAAGTTAAGAATTGTAGTGTGCCAATCACAATTGTAACAATGAAAGTAGCCTGAACTAAAAAAGAAGTTTCCTCTTTTCTTAGAAAGCTTTTTGTCAGAATCTCCACATCTAGGACATGCAAATCTTAAAAAGTCTCTTCCTTGTTTTATACTTTGTTTCTCATAAGAGTCATGGTGTTCAACCAAAATCTCATGAAGTGTATTTTTTATTTCAGGTGTGTTATCTTTCTCAATCATTAGGCTTTGTTTTTATCAAAAAAAAGGCCTAACTAAGTAGGCCCTTTTATTAAGTTCAGAAATTAAATGATATTAAATATCATTCAAGAAAGATTCAAGATCATCATCAGACGATGCATCAGAAGTTTCTTTTTTGCTCTCAGGAGTGGTAACAGATTCTGTTAAATCAAAGTCGTCATCTTCTTCAGAAGCGTCAGATTTGCTTTCAATATCAGAAACAGTATCTTCAACAGAAGGTTTTGATTTTTTAGCTGGAGTAGAAGTTGTTGCTTCTCCACCCATGATAGATCCTAAATGTGAAGTATCTTCAGTTATTGAAGAAATAAATGTAAATACTTGACTTTCTTGCTCTTGAGTTAAAGGTTTGTAATCGTATTCAGCTAAGTCTGGAGCTTCTGCTAAAACTTTTTGTTTAATTAACTCCATTCCTTCCTTAGTTCTTTCAACTTGCTCGCCATCAACAGTGATTGCTGAAACTTTTGGAGAGAATTTACAACCTGAATAATCAGGAAATTCACCTTTTTTAGAGATTTGAATGTAGAAGTCTTTACCTTTGAATAAATCAAAAACATTAACTGGATCTTCATCAGTCATCTCGTCAGGTTTAGCTTGCTCATCAATAAGAGCTTTGATAGTCTTATTATATCTGAAAATCAAGGTTTGTCCTTCAAGATCTGGGTTATTAGGATCTTTGATAATATGAACTAAAGAGTGAAATTGCTCTTTTCTGTTCAATTTTTTTGCATTTTGCTGATCTACTGCAGATTCAGATTTTGCAAGTTTCCAATAAGTACTTGCTAAAGGACATTTTTCTCCAATTGTTTGTGGAGAATCAAAGTAACCTCTTACATTTACTGATTGCTCATTTAACCAATACACGTATTTATGTAGCATTGATTTATTTTTCGGATCGGTAGGATTTGGAATAAATCTTACGATTGCTTTGTAGATATTATCTTTCCCGTCAGCGTACTTTGGAGAATATAATATTTTTTTCTTTTCTTCTTTTTCTTGAAAGTTCATGTCTTGAACATCAAGATCAAAAATGTCAAAATTGTCTGATTGACTCATAGGCTTAATTATTATTTTTATTTAGGTTATTTAATTGAACAATTATATTGAGAATAAAGCATAAGTTTAAACATATTAGTAAAAAGTTTCATTTTTTTCTACTTTTTTTCTAAAAATTTTTATTTGCTTAGACTATTGTATCAATGTTTTTATTTATATTCAGAAATAGTTAGAAAGTTTTTTATTAGATTATTAAACTTTTTTGGCTAGAGGCCATAAAATAATTGTCTTCAATTTTCCAGAGATGAGATCTATTCTAGCTAGATAGGTATTCTATTAAATGTTTAACTACAAAATAAGAATCTATAATATCGTCAAAAGGTTTAGGCACGTCTATAGAATTTTTCTTTTTAACTAATTCTATTTGATTTCTACAAAACTCTTGAAACTCAGAACCAGAAGTTATTTTTTCTTTCAAGAAGAACTCAAACATAATATCTTTCTTAGATCTACCACTACCTGTAGCAGATGATTTAATTGCTGTTGGTGCAAAGACATAAACTTCTTTCTTAGTTCTCATTTCAAAGAAATGTTTCAATATAGAAGTCATAGTAACTAAATCAATAAGTACATTCCCTTTTGCTCCATAAGCATATCCTTCAAATGCAACAACGGTTTCTTCCCACTCTTCATCAGACATAAATGGTTCTAAAGCTTCAAATACGATATTCTTAATAGATCTACCATTCTTTAACTTATTCCATTCATTGACATAATAAGGCTGTTTCTTATCATTAGTAACTAAAAGAGAATAATCAAATACAGAACAGTCAGAAATTTCTTCCGAAAGTATATTATGATATTGGAAAGCTTTTTTGTGGGAATTACCTTCATAATCTCGTGCTATTGAAAAAAAGTGTATTTTGTCAGGTTTAATTAAAGTAATACCTGTGGAGTTCTTTGAAAAATCGACTCCTATAAAATTTTTAATCATATTTTATTTTCTTATAAATGTTGTAAATTGGTTTCTTAAACTCGATATTGTTTAGCCTTATTTGAAGTAGCAGTTATTCCGGTAGCATTAGTGTCCCATTCAGCTGCACCACTAACGTGTACATATTTTCTGAATATTTTAAATAAATCATTAAATGAAGTATTTTTGAAATCAATTACTAAGAATGAATTTTTAGTATCAATTTGATTCTTAGAAATTTTAGGGTACATTGCTAATAAAAGATATTTAAATCCATCATCTAAACAGTAACCATTGAAATCAACTAATGCTTTGAAATCTATAAATGCTGAATAATCTTGCTTCTCAATTATAGTTGTGATAATCTTTTCTTCATCAGATGATATTTGAGGATTCATTGGAATTCCTTCAGATCGATGTCCTCTTAAAATATATGCTAATTTTTTAAGATAATCCTTTTTTGCATTAGAATCTAATGTAGCAATTAACTCATTTGAGTAATCAACTACATCTTTAACAAACTTTCCAGTGAATCCACCTTTAGATTTTCTGTAAAAATTAGTATATTTTGTTTGATCTACCGTTACATATTGGTTAGATAATTCAACTATATTTTTAGTGATAGTTTCAATAAAGAGATATTTTGCAACTGGTAATACTCTACCATTTTTAGATTTAACTTCTATGCTTTCATTTGCTACACTTTGTAAATCTCCATGATTTGCAAATTTTAAGTCTGTAAAAATTGAAAGTAATCCTTCTCCAGGTCCAGTGATAGGTCTAACCCCTAATTGTTTCTTAAATAACTTTTCAAAAAAATCAGCGTTGAAAAACTTTTTATAGTGTTTTGCAATATCATCTATTGAATTATTAATACCATTTGATAAATTAAATTTATAAATATTATCACCATTAATTAAAATTCTTTCTAATTCCTTTAATGTCTCAGCATCTGCAACCTTTATACTTGAAGAAAATAAACTGATAATTTGTTCAGCCATTAATTCAGGTCTGTCACTGTTTGCTGTCTCTAATGCGGTTTTAAGAAGTAGAAAAATTTCTTTCTTTAATAAAGCTGATCTTACTTGATTTAATTTCTTAGAATCTTCTGCATCTGAAGTATCGAATTGTGCAATAGTATTATCTGTCTTTTTATCAGATAGATTTAAATATTGTAATTTTTCAGTAACAAATTCTTCAAATGATATATTTAAGTATTTCTTCATGTATTTCTTCATAATTTTATTAAAATTGTTTCCCAATTGTCGACCCCATGGCAGCACCGAAGATTCTTGATGTTAAAAGGTCATATAAAATACCCTTTTCAATCCCCATTACTTTGGCAATTATTTTTCCTATCTTTTTTCCTAATGCAAATCCAGTTAATCCGCCAAAAATAGATCCTAAAATACCTTCATTTTTTGGATTCTCTAACCAATCTTTAACATCCTGATCTGAGATCTCATTAGACTCATATAATGCTTCGAATTTTTCAAACATTAAATTATCTTCTTCTGTAAGTTCATAATTAAGAGCTTCATTTAATGAATCCATTTCAGTATTATTAACTATATCTTCAAATTTTGTAAAAGTCATTTCTTATAATTTATTTAAATAAAGGTCCGGCAGAGTTTAAATATGGTTTACCATCTATTCCGATTAATGCCCAACCTTTTTCTCCAATTACTTCAATACTTCCGTCAGATTGTATTTTAAATCCAACATATCTTCCAGTTTCACCTTTAGACTGTTTTCTTATTTTTGCCCAGTTTTTAGCACTTGATATTTCACTAACTTTATTTACTCCGAAATAATCTAGAGTTGCTTTAATAGCAGGATTAGCTGCTGTATATGTGTAATCTCTTTGCTCATTTAAAAAATCTTTAAAAGTACTGTACATAATTAGTTATTTTAATTTATCTGCAACTCCTATAACGTTATAAGTTGTGATAATTTTTTGTAATATTTTTGGTATCTTCGAAATTAGTAAACATAACTTTGTTTTAATTTATAATGTATTTATCAACCTTAATCAAATGGGAATTTAATCTCATATGAGTTAAAAACGAAAGTAGCATCAAAAGAATTGAATTGCTGTACATTATCCGAATAGTTCAATTGAAGTTCTTGCATATTTGTAAATAAGACATCTTTCATTACAAATTGCATTAATCTATTTCCATCACCATCAACGGTAAATAAAGTCATTGTAGGACAGTAGTTCTCTGTATTGTAAAAATCATACCAATAGTCGAATAATTCCATTAACAAGAAATAATTAGCATATCCATCAATTAACTGAAAAGTAACTGATAATTCTTTTGAAGATGTTTGTCCTATTGGAGCAGATGATCTCCATTTTCTTTCCTGTCTTTTTCTTTGTGTATGGGATTGTTCTGCTGGATCATATGAAAGAGATGATGTATTAACTCCTTGAATCGTAAAATTTAAAAACTCAGGAACCTCTTGAATAGGTGAAGGTGCTCTTCTTACATATTTAACCCATTTATCTCTAATTTCTTGAGGGAAAAAAGTTTTTGGGAATTGAAATTCGAATAAATCATTTCTTGCATCTAATAGCATTATTTGTTAGGATTAAGTTTAACGTTCTTTAATAAATTACCTTTCTTTCTAATATCGACTTTTCTTTTCTCATTTGTTTGTGATGTTACAACTCTAACATCAGATTGAGAATTTTCAATTTTTTGAAGATTAGCATTTGCAGGGCTAGTTCTTTGAATAGTAGAATTAGGATTTTTCAAGAATTGAATCTGTTCTTCTTTTGTTGAAACCAAAGCTGTTAGTCTTTCAATTTCTCTATCCTTTCGAGATATAGTTTCTTGTAAGTTTTCGATATTTTCATTCTTATTAAGAACTGTATTTTGTAAATTTTGAATGTAATTAACAGAGTTTTCTTTGGTTCTTTCTGATTCTGTTACAAATGTTCCAGAATATACTAAATTATCTCCACCATTATCAGTTCTTATTATGATATAGAATTCTCTATTTACATAACTTTGAATTTCAGCAGCTGCAGCTTTTGGTACATAAAATAATACTTCACCTGAATCAGGATTAACAGATTCAGTTACTAAATTTTTATAACTAACTTGAGAATTATTATTATCTGTAAATGCAATTCTTAATTCTCCAACCTGTGTTAAATTGAAAAAATTAATTTGGTTATCTTTTGAAGTTAATAATACAAATTTTAAGTAGTTATCAAAAGGCGAAATAGCAATTTTTAATTCACCTTGTTTATATCTTTTCTCTGGTACATTTTGTAAAGATGTTTGAGTTTGTCCATTTTGAGTATTTACTTCATTGATATCTTGTATTAAAATATTAGCACTATCAAAGAAATTAGGTACATATTGAACTGAACCTTCAGATTTTCCTAAAAATCCTTGCATCTTAATTTCGTTACCTTGTACTAAGTTATAAATTTCATCGATAACTGGAGTTGCTCCTAAATCAATTCTCTTTAATGACTTACCATATTTTGTAACATCATCAAAAGTTTCTACTGCTCTTTTAATTATTTGCTCATTTGTAGATCTATTAAATAATCTAACAGTATAATCAATTGTATAGCTTAAAGCTCTTTCATTTCTAATAACAGGTCTCCAAAATCTTGCTTCTTCAAAATCAGAGTTTTGAATCCAAGTCTCATTGTTTGTTTCAATCAATGTCTGACCGATCTGTTCAACTTGATATAAGTTATTGATTATCACCCAATTAGAATTTGGTTGTGTGTTGAGTAGCGTTATATAGTCTTGAATTGAACCTCCATTAAATTTTGCTGATAATAAAAAATAATCACCTTCTTCTGCTTGTTCAATATTTGCTGTAATACCTTCAAACTCATCTCCAACTGGAATGCTGAATTCTACTTTATCTAAAATATTAAAATATCTTTGAGCATTTATTGTTTCAGAAGATCTAATTGTACTTACTTTGAATTTTAAATCCTCTGATGTATCAATACCATAGCCGTTAGTTAACCTTGAATTAAGTTTATCAGTGTCCTCAGCATCATCTTGTGCCTCTGCAATTAAACCGTAAATAGCAGGTAATGAAACTTCTACATAAGAAGAGTATTCCGCACCACCTATTAAAAATGGTCTTGGATTAATAATTGCATATGAATCTGAAGCAAGATATGTAATAGAAGATAAATTATGTCTTCTTCCTAATCTGTTTATAACTTGTGCCTCAACTATAAATCCATCATTTCCTTCAAAATCATATCCTGAAGCAAAGTGAATTCTAAATTTATCATAAGGGATATCATAATCAGTAGCAAAGTCAACAGCCAAACTATCTGAATCAGTTAATCTGTCTAACTCATCATTTAAAGCAGTAGGTTTATCAATATTTAAATATCCATATCTACTTTGTGTTTCATCTAATAAAACAGATGAAAGATCTCTAACATTTTTGAAAGTTTGTTCTTCAGCATCGTCAAAAAAGAAATAATTTCTTCCTAGACCTGTATCTTTCATTATATAAACCCCAGTATCTCCAGTGTTAAATTGTGCTGGATCTAATCTGTCAGTATAAATGTACTCAATTAATATGTTAGGATTTACCTGAAAGTACCTTGAAGTTCCGTTCATAAGTTATTTATTTAAATCTTTTTATTGTCCAAACATTCCAGTTTAATCCAACTCCTATATAAGGATTAACTTTGCCGTTTGAATATGCAATGCCTAAAGTAGGACCAACTCCTAATCTTGACTTAGTTTCTGTAGGTGTATTTAAATTCTTATCAATATAAACAGAATTTAAAGCATTAAATTGCACAAACTCAGAAGGTGAACGTGCAACTACTTTAGATCTACCATCATCAGTTTGAATTGTTTCGAAGCTTAATTTTATATTAAATGTATTATCTAATATAGTTGTTTCTCCTTTATCTAAAAAAATTCCAGTTTCTAAATACTTTAAAGATATTGGAGTTTCCCATTTCATGTTATGTACTAAACCTGAATCAGAATAAAAATATGAATCTTTAAGAGTAAATGCAGAATCTGAATCTTGTTCTATTGAACCTTTGGTTTCTCCAACTTTAGTTAAAACAGTTTCAATCTCAGAATTTATAAATGCTTTTAAGTCTTTATCTGATGCAACTAATTCTTCATATAACTGCTTATCAAATTGCTTAAGTTCTTCGATGTTTTCAACTGCATATCCTAGTTTTTCAGAATACATATTGCCGTTCTTATCTATTTGTACTTTTACAGAATCTTTTAGAGCAGAAATATTTCCCATCATCGATTGCTCGAATTTTTCTCTTGAAGCGATTTCCTCTTTTAATCTGTTTTTGGCCGGCATTACAAATGCAAACCAAATTATAACAAATATTATAACATATTCAATAATACGTGGGTTCTTTTTAAAAAACTGTAATATGGAATTTAATATTTTCATTTTAAATCATTTTTTTCTTCCCATGACTTTAAGTTTAAATCTGGAAATTCTTTTCTAAGATCTCTATAATCAATCTCTTTATTTAGGTGCTTTTCTACTATCCATTTTATAGATGCACCATGGTCTACTATCATTGCTTCCCAAACAGTTCCATCATATGAATCCCAATCTGCAACTTCTTCTGCTTGTACATAACCCATCTTAGTTAACCAAAATATATGAGTAGGATGCATCTCATTTACAAATTTAGTAATAAAATTTTTAGAGTCAAAAAACAGCAGTTCCATCCTCTTTTTTCGCATGTTTTGCTAATGATTCACCTACACCACAAAGACTGTCATCTTTCATTGATTGCACAAAGTCTTCAAATGCATTTTCTCCTTCAAATATTTTCTTTTCCATATCTAAGTTTTTTAATTAATTAATTTTTTATTATGAAATGAATTCCCAAGAATTCCAATTACTTCCTTCGTCAGAACTATATCTCAACCAAGTTCCTTTTGTAGTACCGATTGGAGTATATCCTATTATTTGTTGAATAATATCATCTCCTGATCTTGTAACTGTCATTAATCCAATACAGTTTGAAGGTGATGCAAGATTTTTAGGTAAATTACTATATTTACCTCCAGTATGCATATAAATTGCAGAAGTAATAGCATTATTTGCATTTGATGGCGCCAGTCTTCTAGCCATAACAGTATCATCTATTCTTTGATAATCTACAGAACCCATTGCTATTTTAGATGTAGTAACAGCACCTGTTGCTAATTCAGATGTGTTAACTTCACCTGCAGCAATATCATCAGAAGTAACAGAGTTGGTTGAATGTTTCGTAGATTCGCCGGAAGAATTAATTCCTGAAGTATTTAAATTTCCAGAGTGATAAATTGTTCTCAAAGGACCCCATTCAACCGCGTCATAATCCTGTCTTTGAAATCCTATAAAGTCAGCAGTTTTACCCATAACTAATGCATTGGATCCTTTTACACCACCACCTGTATGTGAACTTATCCATAATACATCATTCCATGTGGGTGCATCTGATCCGATATTATTATCTTGTAACATTTGGTATCTAAGTTTACCAGCACCAAATATTGAATTATTAGGTTTTTCTTGTCCACTACTAATATAATTGTTACCTTTTAAATATGGAATCCTTTCAGCTGTAAGTTCACCCTCGAAATAAGCACCTCTATTAAAGTGAAATCTGGATCTATCTGTATGGATGTGACCCCAACTTGTATTTTTAGGACCTATTTCAATATATCCATTTGGTGTTTGATGTCTTAGTGCTCCATCTGATATAGGATTAAGGTAACTATTTGCACCTGAATTAGTAGTACCAAAGAATAACCTACTTCCAATTGCAGCATCTCCACCTCCATAAAGTCTAATCTTTGCATCTGGAGAAGTTCCGGAATTTGATGTCTGTACTGTACCTGCATCAACTTTACCTCTAATTTCTAATCCAATATCGTCAACTTCTCCATCTGTTGCAATCATTAATGCAGCATGAGAACCACCAACATTAAGTGGTTTTATAATTTTCACTACATGGTCTTGTGCTGTAGTTTGAAATGTTGATGTACCACTTAAAGCATTTACATAATCTACAGTAATATTATCAACATTAAGTCTCGTACCATTAATAGTACCATCTGATCCATCAAGAAATATTCTAGCATCTCCATCTGCGGCAACATATAATCCCCATCCAGAAGTAAATCCTTGATTATTTAAAAATGATGCATCAGCTCCATTAGAAAATCCTATTCCAAACATGTTACCTAACGAACTTGAAGCAGGGTTATAAGCACTACCTTTTGTATAAATAGGATTTGATCTTGTATTATTTTTTCCAATATTATTATAACTTCCTTCTAAATGTCCAACATTATGATCACCTCTTTGTAAGTTACCATCAAACATCATTAAATTTAATGTATCAGATGAACTACCATATAAAATAACAGATCTTTCAGTACCTCCACCTCCGTCTGAAAATGAAATTGTAAATGGATCTGTAACTCCTGCAATATTCGAACCGGATTTACCAATTCTTAATCCTCTAAAACTTGAATTTCCAGTAGTACTAATGCTTGAAGCAGAAATTGCATTTGCATTAATAGTTCCGTTAGCATTGAAAGTAGATTTTAAAGTTAAAACACCTGAAGTAGTTAACTTCATAGCATCAACATGACCAGATCCTTTCCAAGTAAAAGTATCATTAGATGCTTCATCATCTGATACTACAAATGTTAGATCAGAAGTATTACTGCTTTCATAATGTCTGATATAGCCTGCATCATTTCCACCTGTTTGAGCTGCAAAGAATAAAAATGATTCAGTTCCTCCTCCAGGAGTACTATTATTTGACTTATTTAAATAAATCGAATTACCTTCTAATATAAGTTTACCTCTTGGATCTATTATTGTTTTAAATGTTTTCCCAGCAGCAAAACTTGGAGTAGTTGAAAATACTAATTGAGTTCCATTAGGTGCCGTTGTACCTCCTGATGTTTGAGTACTATAAAGATCACTAGGTGGATTAAATCCTCCACCTCCTGTAGATTGTGCAAAAACTCCAGCATATGCATTACTCGCAGTTCCAAATGAAATTCCCTTAACGAAATTACCACCAGAATTTGATATATGAATTCCTCCAAAATCAGTTCCGGTTAATTGGTCCGTTCCATTTTCAGCATCAAGAATAATTCTATTAGCAGTTAATCTCATATCTTTCCAAAGACCAGCATTCCAATCTCTAGATCTTAATAAACCTGTGCTTATGCTTGTATCATATGCCATGTTCATTGTAGGTCCTCCAGAAGGATTACGTAATCCATATACATCGATTGATTGACTTGCTCTAATTCTACCACCTACATGTAATTTTTCTATAGGAGCTGTAATATTTACACCAATATTTCTAGTAACTCTGTCAACTCTAAAAGCAGAAAGCCAATCTGTACCGTTATCATTAGATTCTAAAAGGAATTGATCATTTCCTGATCCATTATATCTAAATCTAAATCCTCTTGGATTACTATAACTTTCTGTTAAGTTTAAACTTCTATCTGTTAAGTTTACATCAGAATTAGTAATATTTAAACTACCATCCATGAAAGTATAACCTACATGAGAATTTTTAGCATAAGTAGATTTTAATGCATCAGAATCAGTGCCTCCTCTTTTGAAAATAAACTTTGCTGTACTTGAATTTCGAGTATTAAAGAATAAAGTATAATCAGTTTCAGTTCTTAATTCTGTATATTTTTTAGTAGAATCAGAAGTTGCACTTCCCCATCCAAGTACAATTCCTCTATCATTATTATTATCTCTAATATCTAGATATGGTAATCTTGATGCAGATGTTCCAAATATTGCTGAATCCGCAGATCTTCTTCTTATTGTGAAAGAATCTGAGTTAAATTCAAAATATGAAGATCTTTCTACTGATTCAGTTACATCAACTCCAGATTTAATTGCAGAATTACCTGTAGTAAAATTATGCTGCATCCAATAATCAGATAAATCTTCAGCATCATCTGCACCAAATAATTTTGATCCTCTATTATATGAAGATTTTAAAGCATAATATTTGTTCCCTCCTCCATCATTGAAAATCATTTGTTTCATATTCGAACCTTGTTTCTCCATTTTATGAACTAAAAAGTCATAAACAGTATCAACTGATTTGTGGTGAATATAGTCACTATTAACATTAATAGAATTTGGTTTAGTATCGATATTCTGAGATGCAGAATTAGATCTAAGAGTTTCAAGAGTAATTTTTCTATTCTCTAGTTTTACAAATGATGTTGCAATATTACCAGAACTTATTTTATTATCAACTTGTTCAAGTAATACATATCCTCTATCTGAAGAATTACCATCAACTTCATTTCTTAAAATATTTCTTCTTCTTGATCTTAATCTAATCTCACCATCATAAGAATCTGCATCTCCAATTACATCAGATCTCATATCTAATTGAAAGTTCTTTCCATACTCAGCAAAAATATCTCCATTAATAGAAGATCTAATTTGAATATCACCTTTAATAGGTGAACTTCCTCCTACTCCTTCAGATTCATATAAGTTAGCAATATCTAAAATATATCTGTCTGGCGGATCTTTATAATATCTAATTTGTGCTCTTCTTGATTCTATTAACTGAAAAGGCGATAACCCTGTTAGATCTTCAAATTCCGGATCTTCAATAAAAAAATTAATTCCTAATTCTCCAGCAGATGCAGTAGTTGTATCATAAGATTTTAATAAAATAATATCTGAAGAACCACCGGCAATAAATGAATTAATTGCCGTAGTGTCGCCAATATCAACATTTCTTGTAGATAAAGCAGAATCGGCAGGTAAAAATGGTTTATTAAAAGATTTATTATTAATAACTATTTCCTGTTCTGATTGGTTATTCCTTTTAACTGAATTCGCTGCGGAAATATATGATGGTGTAGTACTTCCTTCAGACGCAGATTCTCCAGACGGACCTCTTAAATTAATTTTAAATATTAATTCAAAATCATTAACCCCTGTTATTAATCCACTTGCTTCTGATACTTCAAATAAGTCACCTTTATAATATCCTGCTCCAATGTTATCTTCACCTGAATATAAATAATAGTCACCTATCTGTACATTTAAAATATTATCTTTAATGATATTTAAAGCAGATGCATTATTTAAAGGTGGATAGCTTCCAACTTGAATTTCAGCACCTGATCTACCAGTATTTCCTCTTCTTCCTTCTGATCCTTGGTTACCTATGAATCCTCTAAGACCTCCACCGTTAATTACGACTTGGTCAAAATTATAATTAAGTTTTTCAATTACTTCGTTTAAAGTATCTGAACCAAATATCTGTTTTACTTTTATAGCCATTCTTTTAAAGCTTTATTGTTTTGTTATTTATTTATATAGTTATCTTTTTACCAATCTCACAGTGATTGCTGAAGAAAAGGATTGGAATTTACTTGTATTTAAATTTCCATTTAAAACAAAATTGAAATTAGAATTTCTTCTTACTTGGAAATTGAACCCTGTCTCCTGTTTAAAATTCTGTTGTATTTTTTCAACATCTTCTAATTCATTAAATACAAGAGGTAATGATAATCCACCTACTGAACTCAATACCCAAAATATAACTTCATCTATTCTATATCTTGGCAATACATTAAATCTAATATAATCTGATATAAAATCCTCTCTATCATTCTGTAATGTATACTCATAGTTCACAAATTCATCAAATACTTCAGCAATTCCTAATTCAAATAATTTAGATATAATTCTATTTTCTAAGTTAACCTGCATTTCTACTGTATCTTGAGTAGGTCGAGTATACTCAATATCAAATTCTGAAATAGTAGCATCTCCTTCTTCTCTTGCTAGAAATTCTTCAATTCGAATTACATCAGGAATTTTCATTATCTTAGAACTTAAAAAGTTCTTCTGTTCAATTGAATTCCATGTACCGAATTTAGGTTGTGTAAAATTCTTGTTTATGCTCTTTTGATAATATCCTAAGTCCCAGTTAGATTTGAAAATATATAAGTCCTTTTTATCTATTCCTATTTCTCCAATTAAAGGATATCTAGATGAAAATCCAGTCTCAGGGTTTACTGTTAGAATTCTGTTAAATGCTTCTGGAGAAACCTTTGAATAATAAAAATTAGGTATTACTCCAAACTCAGAGTTTTCAATATCAAATTCTCTATTTAAATTCTTAAGTGCTTCTCTGTTTGAGTTTTTATCAGTGAATAATAATACATCTCTAAATTTAGGAAAATATTCCCCACCATATCTGTTCATTGGTAGTAATTCTACTCTATTTTCTCTTTTTAAAGTTGAACCAATTTCAGTTTCAGTTGTTAACCCTGGTGGTATATCTGTATCTTGTGTAACTGTTAAGTATTTAGATTTTTGAATACTAAAAGGTTTCTCAAACTCGATAACAAAATTATTTCTTTCTAAATCCTCAAAAGGAACAGTTCCATCATAATCTTCAGGAATAGTTACATACTCAACTTCAGGGGACCCTTGGTTTACTAAATCAAAAATGTTAGCAAACGATGCATCTTCAATCTGTCTTCTAAAGAAATTAAAACCTCCATCTTCATAATATGGATAGAAATTTAAAGCATTAAAATTAGAAAAATTAATTCCTAGCCCTTGTTCTACATATTGATTTTCTCTTGCTCCTATTGAATCAGCAAAAACAATTCTATCACTTACTACTTTTAAAATATCTTGTACTTCCCATAAATGAGGTTGAGTACCCTTTCTATATAATTTAATTTTATTTTTAACTCCATTAGGATTTGTAGTTAATTCTTTTAAAGCTTGAGTAAATGTATTTTCGATAGATCTTATGCCGTCAACTTTTCTTGAGCTTTGATATAGTTTTCTATTATATCTGTTTGTATCTAAATCTCCTCTAATATCATAAATTCCAGTTAAAGGAGTATCAGGATAAACAAATTCAAAATCACCATTTTCAATTGCTGTTAAAAAATCAGCTTGAGTATTAAAAATATAATTATCTCCAGTAGCTGAATTAACAGGATTAAATCTAATCAACTTAATACTTTTAAATGTATATAAGAAAATAGTATCTAAGTAAAATTTGAATAAATTTGTATTTGGTAATTTAAATTCAATTAAGAAAGTAATATTTTTAAACTTCTTATTTTCAATTACTGTAAATTTAAGTTTAGGAATACTTTCTCCAGGGTTATCAATAGGAACACCTGCTCCGTTTGTTTCTGCTTCACCTGATCCTTGTTCATAATCTAAAGTATAAAAGTGACTTGTTGGTTGAAGTACTGCTGAGAATTTATATCCATTATATTCAGAGCTTTGTAAGAAATCTAAATTCTCAACATTAAAATCAAGTCTAGTTTCATTTTCTCTTCTTTTCTTAACATAAAATTTAGCTCCTCTAAAAAATGTGTTTGCAAATCTTCTTGTACTTCCTCTTTCAATCTCTGAGTATTTAATTTCAGGGTTGATAAAGAAGTCACCTTTTTTCTCTATTGTAAAATATTCTTCAAAATAATTTCTGTTTGGATCTAAGTATGCATCCATATCAAAATTCTCATCAAAGAACTGATAATAATCAGTAACACTTTCATCAGATTTTTTAACATAATTAGGATATGCTCCTAAATAATACCATTCATGTGTAAAATATTGAGGATTTGGAGTTTTAATTTCAAATGAAGGTGAGAAATTATCTAATCCAAATGCATAGCTTGTATTTAATCTATATGGCAATTCTTTAACGTTAACTCCATCTTTAACCCATTTTGTAACAAAAGGAGATAATCTAGAGTAAGTTGATAGCTCTTTTAAGAAATTCTCATTTAATCTATCATACTCTGAATCAACTTTTACTAATTCACCATTTGAATTTTCTAATCCAAGTAATTCAGTAAAGTAACCAAAAGGTTTAAATGTGTTTTCATAATCATATTTTAAAAGGTTACTATAATTTGAACCTGAAGTATCAGATAAATCAACTGATCCTGAAATAAATTGTTTATACTTTAATTTATCATAATAAGCTAACATGTTTTTATTATCAACTGAGCTATTTTCTGTAGAATGAAAATCAAAGTCAAAATCCTTAATAGGAAATATAGAAAAGAATCCATAATCATTTTTATTAAATGTATAGAAACTTAAGTTCCCAAAGTTATTTAAAAGAATTCTTGATCCTGATTCTACTTCAACTATAATAAATTCATCATCTCTAACAAAGTCAGTAATAATACCATCAGTATCTCTTGTTGGAAATCCCAAGAACCTTAGTGTTCTTATTTCTTTAAAACCATTTGAAGTATTAACAAAAAATACATCTCCTTCTAATAATTCTAAAAATGAAATATCAATAGCTAATCTATTTTCAGTTGCATCAGATCCACCAAAGAACAGTCCATTGTTTGTGTTCAACTTGATTACATTATTCAAGATGTGCCTATTTCTAGTAACTTCTAATGTATTATATCTTGAACCTGCGAATGTTGAATATACCAATACTTTTGTACCTCTCGTAGTTGCTCTTATAAATTGGTTACCGTTTAATTTACTTTCAGTTGCTTTAAAAATAAACCATCCTGAGATATCTAATATAAAAATATCACCTGAATTAGAAATTCCTTTTGTTACAGATACAGTATCACCTTCCACTAATCTAAAAGCGGTATTTCTTTGTAATGTCAATAATCCTCCATTATTTGCAGTGACAGTATAGATCCCATTTCTAGAATCAATAGTTTCATTTTTAATAAGAACTAAAGAATTTAAGTTAGGTATTACTCCATCTATATTTTCCGGAACCCCTGTGAATGTTTTATTTGTATATGTGCCGCCAATAGGAGCAGTTGTTGTATGTTCAACTTCAAATTTAGAATCAAACTCTAAATCAACAGTATTACCATAATTATAATTAATAGCTTTTTTAATTGCAAGTGCAATCTGTTCTTTTGATCCTTGAATTGAAAATCTATTTTCATGATTTATCCCTGCTTTTGCAATCGTATGATCTGCAAAGATTCCATATTCAGGTAATTCTCTTCCTATATAATAATAATCACCAGATCTTGGCATGCCTGTAACATCAAATTCCATATAAGAGAATCCTTTGAAATCAGTTGAAGTACCGCCTGCAGAAAAAACAGGATTACTAAAACCTAAAAGACCTTGGTCATCATCGCCTAATCTTTCATTAATAATAATTTCATTTTGATCCCATTTAGAATCAGCGTCAATTTTATAAAATTTATCAGTTTTATCTTTTATATAATAAATTGCAGCAATATCTTTTATTTGATTATTTGAATATGGTGTCTCATCTAAAGTAATTTTAACTCTATTCTCATCAATTTCTTCTAAAGATCTTGCAGTTGTAACTCCTTCAGGAACTGTATTAACATAAAACCCAAAGTATCTGTTGATTGAGAATTCTTCTGCTTCTGGATCATCAAATAAAAACTCTAAGTTTATAATATTTGCTATGGCAAGGTTATTTCTTTCAAAACCCTTTGTAACAAAGTTATCAAATTCAATTATACTTTGATCTCTTGCTACTAATGATGTATGTATTTTTTCACTTTCATCTGAGAAGTCACCTTTCTTTAAAGAAATTCCTCTAAATTGAGTAAAAGAATCCTTTTCATACCTTATATTAATAGGGAAGGCCGGAAAATCGCTTTGTCTTTTATACTTTCTAATATACTTTCCTATTTCAGACTCAGGTCCTAAATCAATTGTTTTGATAATAGTAGCATTATCTAACATGTATTGTTTAAACTTGGAAGGATCTTCAGATTGTAATCTTTTTAAATCATTATCCTCATCTATGTTTGTATATTTAAATTGAGAAGGGTTATCTACTCTGAATATTACAAATTTCTCAGGTAAGACTCTATCTAACCATATTGGAGCAAAATAAGAGAATTCTTCATCGTAAAATCTTGAGTCTTCATATTTTGCACCTGCTGCATATGTTAAGTCATATTGATTAGAATAGTTTTGCTGAACTTGTGTTGGATCATTTACATCACCTAAACCATGTGTAATATTATTTGGTGTGATCCCTTTCTTCCAGAATCTCCATAAATCCCAGTGGTAATCAGAATCTGAAGACGTTTTATAATTTTTAAAATCTGTCTTATTCAATTCAAATGAAGCATCTATAGAATTTATAAATAATTCAGAATTTGAAGTGTAAGTTAATTTCGCATTTGTCGTAAGCTTCGGATTGGTTCTTATTAAACCAAATGAAGCATCACCTAATAGTTTTTCAGCCATTGATTGAGCTTTATTTTGCTTTCAATATTTATCAATGGAAAAAACTCAGACATAAAGTTGGACAATATGTCTGAGTAAAAATAAAATATTAAAGTATTATATCTTGTGAATTAGATGTAGCATCAAATGAGGTTCCTCCTACGTTTCTAAGAGTTGCTCCTTCTGCTTTATAAATAGATTGGAATTCAATATCATAAGAATATTTTCTATTATCTTCTGTATATAAATCAAATCCTAATGCTTTTACATATGATAGATTTTCTGTTGCTTGCGTATAATCACCTCCGATATTTCCTAGACCAGTTGCACCTTCTCCAAAGTAATCAGTCATTCTAAATTGGAATACGATTGGTATTTGTATACTTGCTCCTGGTTCAATTGATCTTTTAGCATTAATCGTATCACCTTCAACTCTAATTCCATCAATTTCTCTAATTAATGGGAATAAGTAAGAACCACATGACCCTGGCCCGATTAAGAATTGGTCATCTGATCTAAATGATTGTTTGATATCTGATAGATTATTATTATATTCCCATTGTAATCTGAAATCAGAACTTTGGATATCGTTATCATAAATACCGAAAGTATTAGATTCAATTACATTTGATAATTTAGAATTACCAAAATCAGCAATTGCTCCTAAACTTGAAACAGGAGCATCTTGAACATATTTAGGATGGTCAATGTGTACATAAATTGGATTATCTAATTCACCACCAACTGAAGTATCACTTAAATCAATTAATCCTGCAGATAAATCCCCAGCAGAACTAACTGCTACAAATCCATTTGGTACTGGAGATTTAGATAAAAATGTTGCTCCATAATGATATTCTGATGAAGTACCAGATGTATTAGGTTTATAAAATAATTTTCTGTTAATACCTCCTTTTCTAAAGTAAATATATTGTCCATATACTTGACTTGAAGAATTTACAGTATCTTCTGTATTGTTAATAATAGGAACCTCATCGTATAGTTCAAATGGCTGACCTGAATTGAATTGCTGGAATGGCATATCATCAGAAGGCCCCGGCTCATTTGATTTAAAGCTTAATGTTGTTTGTGAATTATTTCTAAGTTCTAAAAAGAAAGTCCTATTAACAATAACACCTTTCTTAACGGATAAGTTTGAAACAATATCTTTATAATACCCAGCAAATATTGTATTAATTTGATTTGCATTTAAGTTAACAGTATTTCCTTGCTCATCAATTAATACAGCAGTTAACTCTGGAGTTGCCTGAGCAAGTGTTGCTTGAATTGATTCAATTTGAGAATTAAAATCAAGTAACTTATCTGCAAGAGTAATAGGTCTTTGTTCTGGGGATAAGAATCCAGAGTCAATTGAAGTTGCAGTATGTGCAAAGAATTTCTCATTTGCTGTAAACTGATCACTTAAATGGACATTTAATCCTAAAGTAGCAAGGTCATTATCAAGCTCAACTCTGATTTGTTCAGCTCTTGCTTCTTGTATAATATCTTGAACAGGATCACCACCAGATAAATCATCTGGGAATACTACCTCAATTACATTTGAATATTCAGATTTAATTGGGTTTGTTGGATATCCTGCTTCAGAAAGAGATTTCATTCTGATTTGAACTTTCTCATCTCTATTGATTGGAATATCTAATTGATTAACATTCACAGTATCAGCATCTTGTACATCTTCTTCAGACCATTTATATTGCCCCGTTTCTTCATCTATTTCTCTTTCTCTAACTCCAGTTACTAATTTAACCCAAGTACTTTGAGCTCCTGCTTGTCTTTCACCTGTATTATCTGTAAATTCGATTTGCTTAGGTTGGTTAGCATCACCGTCTTTCGAAAGATATCTATATTCAATAACAAACTGTATTACCTCTTGTCCACTACCGTCAGGGCCTTCTTTTGGATCTGGGAAAGGCCAAAATCCTTGAATCCTATATTTAGGAGAAACGCCGATAGATGATTCTGCAGATAGATTATTAATCTTAGAAATAATTGAACTTAAAAGTTTCAATTTATTCTGCTTTTCTCTTTCAAAGTTTTGAAGTTCAGTTACAATATTAGATCTTTCAATATTAGATGCAAATTTTGTAGTTGCTAATTCTTCTCTTTTCTCAGTAACAGCAACATCTATTTCTTCAATATCTGAATTTAATTTATTCTTTTCATTTTGAAGTTTTCTAATTTCATCAAATACTTTTCTTTGTGTTAAATGAGAATTGATTTCAACTACTTTAAAATCTTCAGGATCCAATTGCGGTGGATCAGGTTGAACTCCATTGACTGATGACGGTGTAGCATCTTTTGCAATTCCTAGCATATAACTACCAAAATCTACAACTTGTTTATTGTAGAATTCTGTTAAAGTAACAGATGAATCATTTGTTACTGCTAAACTTAAATCATTCGTAAAGAATGCAACTCCTGGAGACCAGAAATCTGCAGGTATATTTGAATTAGGTTCTATCGGTCTAATGAATGTAACTAATCTTTCATTAAATCCGATAGGAATTTCTAAATTTATAAATGAGTTTCTTGTATTATAAAAACTCAATGAGGCTGCTCCAATTTGTACAGAATCATATCCTTCAACTATATCAAGTTCTATAATATTAGTTGCTGTTTCAATTGCAATAACTCTAAATCTAGTATTTCTTCTTCCTGTATTAACAATTAAACTATCTCCAACTTTAAGAGTTTCAGTTTCAAAAAGAGTTGAATTCTTAGAAGAGTAAGTTAATTTATTTAATTTATATTTCTTTTTTCTTTTAGTCTCAGATGTAATATCAGCAATTTCATCTATAGTATCGTCAAATATTTTGATTACATCAAAAGATCCAAAGAAAATATTTTCTTGGTAAGGGATTGTTCTTACTTCTTCATCAGTAAAATATTGTAATCCTTGTTGAGTTAAATCTTCTTCTAATAAATCTATATCAATGTCATTTCTTCCATCGTAGTTTACATTAAAATAATCTAATTCATCATCTGTTGCAATATTTAAGATATATCGCCTAACGATTGCTTTGTCCGTTCTAGTATCAATCTGCCCAGTTAATTCGAAGTTAACATAAATTAAAGGATTTAAGAAGTTTTCAAAGAACCAGTTATTTTTGAAATCAAATGAAGTTGGAGATGCAAGTGTTGTCAATGAAGGTGCTTCTCTATCTAAAGTATTTAGAATTATTTGCGAGAACGTTCCATCAGGATTTCTATTAACAGCATTCGAATTATTCAGACCTGAAAGGTTTTGAACATTATTATCCAATCTTTCAACTTGGGCTTTTAACCATCCAAAAGAAGGAATTTGAATTCTATCAATATTACCAGAGTCGTCTTCAATATTTACAACTACTGACTCTTTGGTAGAATTTAAAGCATCTGTAAATTTTTTCCATATTTCTACTGAGTTTTTATGTTCAATCATTAATTGTTGAACAAATGAACTCAAACTATTTTGTACATCCATTTAGAAGTAAGTTAAAATTTTATTATTTATTTAGTAAATTAAAACATCGAAAATTAAGTCAATCTGATCTAAACAAATAATCTCAATAATAGGTGTGTCTGACTTAAGTCTTTCTTCACTTATCAAAGCAATATTCTTTCCATAAACACCGTCACCTAGTCTATTTGTTGAATCTGTTCTGATTTGAATAAAGAAATTACCTAAATCAATAGGGTTTTTAAAGTTCATTCTTAACGATTGACCTTTTTTCCATTTTTCTACTGAATCATCTACATTTATTGTTAATACATCATCCAGAGTTGTAGGGATTGTAAATCCTAACTGATCTTGATTTCTATTTGTTACCGAATAATATGTACTAAATTTTCCTACAGATATTGTATTATCATTTGAAATAGTAGTATCAAAATCAATGCTTCCGATCTTATTTTCAGTTTGATTCTGATTAGATATTAAAATATTTGAATCAGTAGTCTGAATTTTAATTCCAGGCCCTTGTCTGAAAAGATCTATATTAAATGCTAATTCATTTGGAACCTCTCCTGCAAATATTTGATTTAATCTATCTGATAGATTTCCAATCATATCAAGAAGAGTTTGCATGTTTGAAACAGTCAAATTAGCATTATTGAAATTTTGCTGTAGTTGTGCAATACTATTCTGAACTTCTTTTAGTTCTTCTTCATTATAAATGAAGTTTTCTAAATTACCAAGTCTACCATTTATTTCATTATAATCTTTAACTAAATCATTGAAAATATTAGTAGTCTGTTGCATTTGTATTAATGCATCAGAATAAAGCTCCATTGAATACGCATTGTAATCATTAATTACAGTTTCAATTGCAGCATTATCTACAGAGGTATCAAATTTAAGATTTAATTTTAAACCATATGAGTTACCATTAATTCTAGTAACAGGATTAAATTTAGATTTTCTAAACCTTTGAATAAACCCACCATCAGTTGTTGGAGTAACATTATCTAAGAATAATATACCATAAAGGTTTGTTGCTCTATTAGTTGGAGTTGATGGATCAAATAAATCATAATAAATTAAGATAGCATTGAAATCAAAAGAAGTACTTTCTGCAACTCCATTATATTCTTGTATTGTTGAAATATTTGGATTTGTAATAATTTGAGAATAAGCTTCTGAATTAAAATTAATTCCTACACCATCAAGTCTTGATCTTTCATACTCTACATTTGTAAATGTTTTACCTGTATAATCAGCATCATCTTTAACTATCGTAATATTAGTAGGGTTATTAAACGAAGTAGGTTCAAGATAGTAAGAATTGGCTGTTCCGGAACCATGCCAATCCGCATTTGTAGAAGCCGTGTATAATATCGGGTCGTCATAGTCATAAAATGCATCTAATGATAAACCTGCTGGATGAGTGTCTCCTGAGTCTCTTCCTGTTATAAATTCTGTACCTCCTGTAACAACCTGTCCGATTCGGTAGTTGTCTGTTTCTTCAGCGCTGAATAATACTGTTGGAGTATTTCCATCACCATCTGAGATATATATGTAAATTTCTGTATATCCTTGTCCTTGGAAAGCAAGATTATTTACAACCTTTAAGTCTCCAACATATTCTACTACTCTTTGATATCTTCTATCTCCAGATGTAGATGTGTCTTCTTCAACAAATAAACGTTGGTTTAACTCAGAGTTTTTTTCTAATGAATTAGATTCTCTAAATCTAATTGCTCCAATTTCTTTCATCCATTTCCAAAAAACGGACTCTGAAACTGATTTTTTAAGAGAAGTTGAATAATTTGAATCAGATAATAAACCTGACTCTAAGTTTAATGCATAGTTTTGAAAGCTTTCTGCTAATGAAACATTTACATCTGTGAAATTGTCATTAAAAACGGCACCATCAATTGCATTGAACTGAATAAAATTCTCACTTCTAACTGGTCTTTCAATATCAGGAATATTTAATGCTGCAAACTTTGAAAAAGTAAACTTCAAATTTTCATTATTGAACGTTCTAGTTATATCCCTTCCAGCAGAAGTGAATGAATAAAAAGTACCACCTTCTAACTGTAAAGTCTTAATTAATGGAGTTATATTAGACATTAATATTTTTTAATTTTAAAATTACGCTATATTTGCAGTTGAACCGAATCCACCAAAGTACCACCATTTACCGGAAGTTGAATCATCTGGAACAATGAATTTCATTATTGCAGTTCCTTGTGGGCTAATTGCAATAGTATCACCATCAGCACCGTTTCCAAATAAACCAGAATCAAATTGTAAGGTTACATCAGTAGTACCGATAATATCATTTACAATGAATACTTCAGTAGTTTCATCTAAAACTTGTAATGTGATAACCTGGAATGCTGTATTTTCACCAACATAACATGTTCTTTGTACAGTTCCAGTTGAAATAGAATCTGCTACAAAATCAGTTATACCTGATTCTTCGATTACTGCTGAATTTGTAATAGTTATTCCATTTGTTGAAATACCACCGCCAAATGTTGCTAAACCTGTAGTTAATTCTAAATTACCACCATTTAATGTAACGCTTGAAGATGCTCCAATTGAAACAGATCCACCTTGTACATTTATACCCGCTGTAGTTACTACTAATCTCTTTGCAATAAGCTGTCCGTTAGGTAAATCAGAAATATTAATTACACCGTTATCTGTATCATAAGTATCTAATACTGGGTCAACTTTATCTCTTATCTCTGTAAAATTATTATTAATAGTGATCCTTGATGAAGCAATAGAATCAGTTCCTAATATTTCTATAATGTTAATTGCCATTTTATAATTCTTTTATTATTTTATTATTTATTCAATTACTACGAATCCTTGTTTTATCGTTTCTTTGAAGTTTCCGTTTGAATCACTAAGATCCAATTTTAATATATATTCACCTCTTCTATTGAAGAAATGTGAAAAGATATTTTCAGTTAAAGTATAGGTACTTCCTGACTCAACTTCAGTTAATTCCCAATTGCCGGTTAATTGTTTCCCTGGCATTGTTGAATTATCATATGAGAATATTACTTGACAGAATTGAGGCAACTCTTTTCTTGTTTCAAATATTCTTAACTCACTCCAATTATAGTTTAATGTAATTGCAGGGGCATATTCATCACCTAAGATGTTTTCATATTTTATATATGACTCTTGAGATTCACTGAAAATATTTGAAGTTGCTTGAATCCTATTTACAGTGATTTCGTCTTCTTCATATAGAATATTCCAATTGAATCTTTTGAAATTAGGCAAATCAGAAGATAATAATTCCTGATATGCAATTTCTAAGTCTACTGCAGAATTACTAAACTCAATAGTATCACCTTTAACATCAAAAACATTTCTTAAAGTTTCAGATGAATATAAATCAGCATTGTATTCAGATAAAGCTTGAATAATAGTTCTCAATGCAGACTCTTTTAAAGGAGGATATGTTGCTACATTATATACAAAATCAAAATTAAGTGGATTTTGTAACTCATTGATTGTAGATCTATTTGCTCCTGAATAAGCAATAGTATTATTTAAACTATTAATTGTTTCTATTTGTCTGGAAATAGTGACAGTATTACTACCTGAAGGAATTTTTAAATTAATAGTACCCTTTTCAATTAGATTATTAAAAAATGGGGAATCATTTATTTCTAATGTATTATTCCCTAGATTTATAAAATTAGTTGTATTGTCTAATTCTAATACTTTTTCTTCTAAAGAATAATAACTTACTTCTACTGAATCTCCGTTTACTATGGAAGTAATCCAATTTATAGTTTGTGGATCTCCTGCAATAATAGTATAATCAGTATTTTCAATTAATTCAGTTCCATTTAAGATAATTTTAATCTCATCATTAATAGTAGGTTCTCCAATTAAAATATTAGATCCATCATACTCTTTTGTAAATTCAATAAAGAATCCTCTTTTAGTTGTGAAATCAATTCCATTAAGAGCTGTAATATATCTGTTTGCATCTCTAGAAATAGTTAATAAAGTATTCCCGGGAGTATCTTTTATAGCAAGTAAATTACCTTCAGGATGATCCAATGGATTTGTTCTTATAAATTTATATTTATAATCAAATATCTCAGTAACAGGACCAACTCCTGGAACTTGAGTTGTTACTTCATAAGTTCTAGGAATTCTTTTCCCTATTGTCATTTTTGCTCCAATATCTTCAACTGAATAGATTTCAAAAAATGCAGGAGAATCAGATGATAGTTTTACTCCATCCCATGTTTCATTTTGATAAAACTGATTCCATGTTCTTAACCCTATATCTTTCCAGTTATAAGGATTATAGAAAATTGCATCATTTGTACCTTCCCACCATAAGTGATCTAACTCGTTCCAAAGAGCATTCTCAATGTCATTTAAAGTATAATTATATAAATCATTGTAGAATCTTGCATTTGAGTAATTCGCTTTATCAATTGAATTCCAAGTTGTGTCAGCATCTTCCCAGTTTAAATCACCCGTTAAGTTAACTGCCCATGTAAACCATGTATTTTCCCAGTCTCTATCAAAATCTTCCCAAGTATAATCAGTTCTAAATGCTTTATGATTTGCAACAATTTCAGGATTCTTTTGTTCAACTTCTAAAACGTAATTCTCTGAAGTACTTGAATTAAAAGTATTATAAAGTCTCATATCAATATCATAAGTACCTTTATACGGTAATATAAGATTAATACTTTCATATTGTTGAACGTTACCTCTTAAATTATATGTCCACTCTTGCGGTGAGTCGTTATCTACTCTCTTTGCAATAGTCCATTCTATTTCGTAGAAGTTTTCATATTTGATTTTATCCCAAGTAGTAAGTGTTCCATTAACTCCTTCATTTGCTTCATTCCACTGAATTGCCATTTCATCCCACTCTATTTTAAAAGTAGTATTTGTTAAAGTTAAAGGACATCCAACTGGAGTATCTTCATCATCTGTAAGTAAATATGAATCATCTACTTTATTAATAATAGATTCTAAAAATGTTTGTGTATATTTCGAATCTAAAATTATAGACTGATCTATAATATCTTCTTTAAGTTTATTATATGGAGTTGTTGGATTTGGATTCCATGTTTCTAAAGGAATATCAAGTGCAGAATATGTATATGTAATTACAATAGCATCTGATTGCTGTAAAGTAAACGTATTAGAAGTCCAAATAATAGAATCTTTAGCTCCACTTAAAATATAATCAACTCCTTTAACAAAGAAATCATTTCCATTGACAGTTACATTTTCAACTTCAACTGCAATATTTTGTAATGGTATCTCATTGTTTAAAGCTGTATTATAAGTATTTTCTTGAACAGTAGGAACAACTAAATCTGCATCCTGTCTAACTATTGAATCGATTTCTATTAATAATTTATTTAAACTAATAATAAAACCTTGAGGCTCAGGATTCACATCTAGAGTTGCTCTTTTTCCAACATCAACTACATCTCTTTCATTTGTATCTGACCAAGTATTAATATCATATTTAGAAAAATAATTACCTTCTCCAGTAACCGAAATTATTCTTGCAGAAAGAGGTAGGAATTTAGATTTTAATTTTTCTTTTAATCCTTGTAACTTTATTAGAATTTCTTCGTTAGAGAAATCAAAGGCATCTTCAACTAATGGTAATCCATACTCATCGAATTCTCCTTTTACAACTTTATTTAAATCATATGCTAAACCAAAGTTTGCTGTCTTTTTCCAGAATTTATTAGGAAGTACTTCTTCCTCTTTATTGAAAAATGGATCTAATACTCCATCAAATTGATCCGCAACTGATTTGAATCTTAGCTTCCCGAAATTCTCAGAAGATGCATCAACATTCTCAAAGTATTCGTTTATTCTTAATGCATCATATCCAAAGTATCTTATTGCTGTAATTAAACCTCTATAAGATCCTTGATAGTTTTTTAAATTTGCCCCATTTAAAAGCATCTCTTTTAACTTGGAATTAATAATTGTCCAATCAGGATATCCTTCTTTAATATCAACATCTCTGAAAATAAAGAAATCTTGTTGGTCAACTTCTACATCTTTATAAAAGTTATTAATAAGGGTTCCTAATCTTTCATCTTCTTCTTCTACTTCAATGTATAATTCAATTTCGGCAATTAATTCTGAAGTATCAGTATCTTGATTATCTGCATATATGTAAATAGTATTTCTGAAAGAACCTTCATCTCCTGTAGCAAATGATGCTTTTATTTTTATACCTTCACCATCAACAGCATTTGTAGTTGCAATTCCCGTAGTAGTTACTCCAGTAGTTCGTACATCATTATCCGTAGAATTAAATTGAGAAGGGCTTTCTGTAAATACTTTCAGTTCTCCTCTTTCTTCGAATGAATAAAAATTCCATCTTTTATCTTCTTTGTCAGAAAATGTAGATCGAATAATTGTTTCTTCAGCAACTCCAGCAATATCTTGAGGTTGGCCGTACTTTGTCTCACCATTTACTTCAAATATTTCATAAATGAAAAAGTTCAGTGAACTTATTAGAAATGTTGAAACTGTTGGTAAATAAAATGATCCTTTGTAAACACCGTCTTCTAATGTGAAGTTAGCATCATAACCATTTTTATCAAAAAATATTAACTTTTTATTGTCTAGAAAAGGCATTAATTAAAATCTCTATAATTTTTAGGTATTGTAAAGTTCCAAAATGCCTTTAATTTTTTAGGGAGAGCTATAATTTCAGTAATCATAGGTTCTAACATCTCAATAAATCCAGCAATATTTTTGTTCTTTAATAAATATCCAGAAATTGAGTTCTTGATTACTTTTCCTTCGTAAGCATACCCAATATTCTTTATATTGTTATTTATTTTACCTGATATTCCGTAAAGTTTTTCTTCTGTTCTCATATGTCCTTGCCTTCTTTTGATTGTCTTGAAATTCTTGACTGTAGACTTTCCTCAATTTCTTGAGCAATTACTACATTAATTGAACTTGTTTTATTTAATTCAGGGAATTCTTCATAAAACTGTCCAAATCTATCATTCCATCCACCTCTTATAATTGGCAATTCATTTTGACCGATTATAATATCTCCGAAATCATCTAATCCTAATCTAGGATCTTCATTGTTTTCAAGAGAAATTCTTTCTTTAACTAAAGTGTTACCTTGAACTCTTTCGTTAAAATAAAATCCATTTCTTAAAGCAGCTTCATTTCTTTCTGAAACAAACTCAACATTTACAGAATCAATTTTATCAATATCTTCTAGTAAATTAATGATATCTGATTTAGGCATAATATCTCTTCTTCTTGTTTCTAAGAAATAATCTGATAATTGTGCAACTATTTCAGATCTTAAATCGTTATAGTTATATCCTTTGAATACTTTTAAAATAATATTTAATCCATATCTTCTAATAATAGGATTTACAAAAACTAATTCTGATTGCATTACCTGCTGGCCACTTTCTCTAATCGATGCTTTTAAGTAATCAATTTCTTGTTGCTCCAAAACAAAATTAGATTCAGATGTTGTGAAGTAATTTGTATCAGTAGTTAATTTTTTTCTAATATCAGGAATCAGAAATAAGTAGATTACATTGTCGTCATCCAAGTACTCGTCTTGATAAGTAGAATAAGCGTCTACGAAAGAGAACCAGTTTAGTTTCGACAGATAATACACGTATTTCTCTGGGTTCGCCAGAACGTTTGTAGTACTACCTCTATTCGCTATAAGTTTTGTGAACTCAGGATTCTCTGCATTTGTACCAAATAATATTTTCTCTCTTAATGAAACTCTAAAAACTTCATTTGGATTAACATCATTCCCTAAAGAATCAGTCATATCTTCTTCCCATTCGAATTGAATTTCTTTTGGGTTTCTATCAATGTTTCCATTAAATCCGATATTTTCTAAATATTCAATTTCAATATCAGATCCTCGAGGAGGAATATTTCCGAAATTACCATTACCGAAATAAACATCTATTCCACCTGCAATCCCAGTTTTAACTAAACAACCAAATCCATTTCTTGGAATGTCATAAAGGAAGTCATATATTTTATAAGTATTTCCATTTACTCTCACTTGAACGTACTGGTTATCAATTTGCTGTCCTGATGAAGCTTGTAAGTTAAAAGATTGCAATTGTCTTCCATCTCCTGTAAAATTTTGTGATTGAAATCTACCTTGAAGTAATGGGTAGTTTAATGGGTTAGTTGAATCTGTATAAATTCTTTTTGGTCTATTGTTTAAAATAGTATAAAATATTTCATTGTTTAGACATTTTAAGACAGGATTCTTACCGAAGTTAACAAATGACCCTGCTACTTCATTTTGACCACCTGGGACAAATTGAAACTGTACTGATCCTTTCGCTGCATCAACTCTTTTAGGATTATGTCCTGCTAATCTTGAAATACCATAAATAGATGAATCTCTTTGAGCAGTATAGATATTAAATTCAGTAACAGCATCCTCAAAATATAAAAAGTTCAAGTTAATAATTTCTTGGATAGTTTCTAATATTTGTAAATAAGGTGATGCCTTAGTAAAAACTACTTTTGATTGATTGTAAGTTTTTGTTAGATACTGGAATGTATCAACTATCATTGATTCAAAAGTAATTCTTGCAGTATTTAAAATTTTAAATTTCATTTCTAAACTATTTTTTATAATACTATTCCAAGTATTGTTTCGTTTTCCATTGTTACGTTTATAAGTACAGCGTCTCTACTGTCAGATGCTTTCGCAAAATAGATCCCTATATCATAACTAAACTGTAATGCTAAAGGACAGTATTGCTTTATTTGAATATTTATTTTCTGTTTCAAGTCATATTCATTTAAAAACAATTCATGTACATACCTTTCTAAGTCAATTCCCATTCTAGGTGATCCTAAAACATCTCCTGGTTGTGTAAAGAAAAGAACTTCAAGTTGTTGAACAAATATTTCTATTGGTTCATATGATTCTAAAATATCTGTATTTTCTTCTTCTGGTCTTAAATATAAATCTACCATATAAAATTATTTTTATTGAGGACTCATAAAGAAATAATCAA
>Ga0136555_1000086_pt1 | contig 34462 bp, 58 predicted proteins | sample AntRauTorckE5432_FD_104927 | JGI IMG/M metagenome (GOLD analysis project Ga0136555, IMG submission 104927) | Saline lake microbial communities from Rauer Islands, Antarctica - Metagenome Torckler E5 #432 | ecosystem: Environmental > Aquatic > Non-marine Saline and Alkaline > Saline | place...
TAAGGAGTTTGAACAGGTATGTGTAGCGATGCTCGCTGCTAAAGAGAAAGTAGATAAACCTATGTTAGCAGAAGAGGTAACTGATGCTCAGGTAGAGAATGCTCAGAATAGTTTTAATAGAAACCACCAGCTTTATAATGAGACTGAGAAGAAGCTGTTTCTGTGGCAGTCCGGGAAATGCGGAGAGTGCGGCACTGATTTCAATCATACACCGGAAGAGATAAAAGTTTTGGATAACGAGCTGCTTACCCTAAATAATGAGGGTGTTAGGCTGAACGATGAGCTGGTAGCCCTGAGGGCTTATAAGACGACGTTCGATAAAGCTAAGATGATAAACGATCAAGATAAAGAAGCGTTTGCTACTCTGCAGAAGCAGGTTGTTGAAAAGTCGTATATATACGACAATTACAATGAGCAGGCTTTCTTGGATAAACAGGAGGAGGCAGGAAGGAGTCAGGAGATACTCAGGAAACAATCTGAGCTTAACAGACTAAAATCTGAAAAGCAGGGAGAACTCTCTAAGATAGAGATGAATATATCATCTTTAGATTCTGCAGGATTTAAGCCTAATGATTTCTCTAAAGATTTCATGGACACATATTCTGCGACTGTCGAGAAGCAGCAGGAGAAAACACAGCAGAAGGCGTCTATTTCCACAGCTGTTGAATTAAAGTCTGAGCAACTGGCACAGCGTAAGAAAGAGCAGAAACTAGCAGTGCTTGCAGACGCACACCGTAAGTTTATAACAGATCTGCGTCTGATACTGCATGTTGATAACTATCCCCGCCTCGCTGTCTCTATTTATAAAGAAAATTTGTCAATAATTATCAACAAGTACCTTGATATTTTTGGACAACCGTTTACTATAAATATAGATGATTCACTGGAATTCGTATGCGTCTTTTCGGATAACCCGAAAGTCAACGCAGAGGAGTCGCTATCCGGTGGACAGAAAGCAATGCTTTTAGTATCTGTTAGGTTGGCTATAGCTGAGATGCTGGCTAAAGATGTTGAACTCTTAACATTTGATGAGCCCGGCGCACCAATGGATAAAGAAGCTAAGCAGGATCTGCTTGAAGCTTTTGATACAGTGCGGAAATATCTGGCCGGAAAACGAATTCAGATATTAGTCGCTTCGCACGATGATAATATCGAAGGCATAGCAGATAATGTGATACATTTATAAAAGAAGGTGAAAATATGCATATTACCGCAGGTAACAACCTGCTCTTCATTGCACCCTGGTTCCAACCCTTAGAGGGTATGCTTACGCTCAAGAGAAGAGTGCGCCAGGATAACGGATCCTATCTTACTATACCTGAGATGATGTATGTCATCAGTGAAATCAACGGAATGAAATCCGGCTATGTACCAGAGGGTCTTTCTGTGAGGATATTCGATTTTCTGAAAAGAAATAATATATCGTACACCTTCACAGATAACAGACCTGATCTTGTTATACCTGACTTCAACCTTATAGAGGTTAATAAGCTCAGGCAAGGACAGGACGAAGCTCTTGTCCGTATGGCGGAGGCGCACTGTGGTTTGATAGTAGCTGCTACAGGGTATGGTAAAACTTATCTTATTGTACAGATATGTAGAATGTACCCTGATCAGAACATAGTAATAACCACAGCAAGAAAAGCTGTAGTAACTACAATATATGAGCGTCTTATCAAAGAGCCCTCACTAAGTGGGCAGGTAGGAGTAATATGCTCTGACAAAAACACAGGCCCTAACTTCAGAATAGTAGTCTCTACGATCAGATCCCTGTTCAAAACAAACAGGGAGAAGTGTGACATACTGCTTGCAGACGAGTGTCATAACTTCGGAGCTGAAGGAGCTGCTGAAGAAGTAGCAAGGTTTCCCACCGCCAGAAGATTCGGTTTATCAGCATCACCTACGGGTAGGGCTGATAATGCCGATCTGGCTACGGAGGCCATGTTCGGGCCTGTTCTATTCGACTTCTCATATCAGGAGTCTGTAGATGCCGGAGCTGTTGTTCCCATCGAGTGTCATATATACAGTATTCATAAAGGAGGTTCTAAAAACTATACCAGCAGTACTGCAATAAAAAGGCATGGACTGTGGAGGAATCCCTGGAGAAATAAAAAGATAGCTGAGCTGGCGATGCTTCATAAAGATAAACAGGTTCTTATATTATGTGATACTGTTGATCATGTGATGCACCTAAAGCGAAGGCTTCCAGATGCTGTAACCGCGTATTCCAGTTGTTCTAAAGAAAGGTACAAAGAATACACGGAAGGAGGGTTCACAGATGAGCCATATCTTACATCCAAAGGCCTGACAGGCATAAGGGAGAAACTGGAGAGTGGAGATATAAAGCTCTGTATTTCCACGATGGTTTTTAAAGAAGGTGTAGATTTTAAAAGCTTAGGCTGCCTCATAAGGGCAGACGGAGCATCAGGGGAAATACCCTCTACACAAATACCGGGTAGAGTAAGTAGGACATGTGACGGTAAGGACGTTGGTATTCTTATAGATTTTATGGATCTGTTTGATAAACGTTTGAGGAGTAAATCAGTAACAAGAGTAACTTCTTACAAAAGAAAAGGATGGACAGTTAAATATGACGATAAATTTTGAAGAGTTCAAAGAAGCACATTCCGAATATTCTTCTGTGGGGGCACACAGAGAAGAGTCTTGGAAGGATGTGCTGGATATTCTGAATAAGGAGGGTTGGGGTCCCTATGAATATATTGATTTTATATTCAGGGATTTCCGTAAAGCCCTTGTACCGTCTCTGCTATCTAATCCTACAATAGTGGAAGCTTACAGAGAGGAGCGCAGATCCAGGATACAACTTAATAAACGACGGGCAGACTGGGCACTTAATCAAGTGCAGATCAGGCTGCGTAATAAGATGTTAATAACAGATATTCTCGCAGACAAGGAATTGGAAAACCATGCACTTCTTATGTATTTGATAGCTTCCGTTGATAAAAATAAGGATGCTATGGATAGATTAAGGGAAGCCGCTGTTTACGAGTCTAGAACGATGCCGGAGCTGCTGGATATATATTCAGCTAAGTTTAACAGGAGGTTATTCCCATGATAAGCAATGGTGATGCTACTATTCTTCTGAGTGCAATAATACTCGATAAGAAGATTTATAAACTTACAAGGGAGAGGTTGGATGACCCTATATTCGACCCAGGCTCCCAGTATGTTCACGATTTCCTGTTTAAACAATATATGGAGATATCCGACGAAGCAGGCGAACCGGTATCCTTAGGAATGCTAAGCAACAGATTAGGTGACGCCATAAGCGCCATGGGTATAGATGATGCTGAGTGGGCCGATGATATTAACTCTCTGTTCTCTGAAATAAAAGAAGAGCAGGGTAACAGTATTTGTCAGACCTATGTAATAGATCTGATGCAGCGTATAGCAAATGATCAAATGCAGAGAAGCTCTGAAAGTATGCTAACAGATCTTTTGAGTAGAGAGAGCCCTGCTACTGTACAGCTGACGATAGGCGATGAGATCAGTAAGATTGTAAAATCTAAACAGATATCAATAAACAATGCGTCCAGCGCTTATGTCCAGCCTCTTCTTAATCTTAAAAAGATGATGACTAGCAGTAAGGCGTGGCCCACAGGTGTAGATTTCTTTGATGAGATGACAGGTGGTGGGGTACGCACAGGTAGATTATGGGGTTTCCTGGCTCCTCCCTCGGGTGGTAAAACAACAATAGCTCTACAGTTAGGTATGAACTGGGCCAAACAAAGTCCGGAGCATAACACTGTTCTGTTTCTCTATGAGCAGCCTCCTGAAGGAGACATAACTTCTAGAATATTGTGCCACACAACAGGAGAGTCTGTAACAAAGTTCCGAGATGTTCGTATAGATCAGCTTTCCCCTGAAATGTTGGAAAAGATTGCCAACAACTCAGAAAGCTTCGCAACGAGACTCCATACTTTTGATTTCTCTAAACCCGGTATGGGTGTAAGAGGTCTTAAAGATATAGAGGACTGTCTCCGGGAAATAGGTTTACTTATACTGAAAGAGGATGTAGACACTGATAAAGTACCACCCGTGTTTGTTATAATCGACTGGCTCATACCTATGTTCCAGCGCGAGATGACTGCTTTAGGTGAAGGTGCGTTAGCCGTTGGTATGGATCTACGGGGATATGGCACTAAGTTCATGGACGAGATAAAAGCGTTCAAGAATAAATATCATGTCTGTATTAAGATCAACCATCAGCTTAATTCCAAAGCAGGATCTTCTTCCGCAACAAGAGCACCTGCATGGTCAGATGCTGCTGAGTGGAGTGGTTTCTCGTGGATGCTTGATGATTGTTTCGGAATAGGCAATAGAACGGAGGATGATATAGCAATATTAGCTTCTGTCAAAGCCAGAGCCAACGCACGATCACAGATATTCGTTAAACTTGATGGCGAATTCTGCAGGTTTGTAGATGTGAATAATGAATATATGGTTTCTAATGGTAAGATGCTTAAGAAATCTATGCAGGTAGTCAGAGGTTCGTCTACGAATAAGATGGCTAATAAAGTGTTGAGCAAACTCGTATCTAACACAGCAGCAGAAATGAGTGATCAGTTCAGCAAAGAATAAAGGAGGTTACATGGAGAATAATATACTCAACCCTGAGTTATATACAGTTCTCTCAGATCGTTTCAAAGGCGATATAGAAGTTGTCAACCAGGGAGACCCGGGTACGATAGCTTATACTAAAAAGATAACCCGAAAGGGTCCTATCTTCTATGCGCACACAGAAACCTCATCCCAGGAGTTTCGCGTTAACTGTCCTTATTGCGGTGATAAGAGAGGCAGACTGTATATTAATTATCTAGCTGTGTCAAAGATAAAACATCAGGGCGCGCCGGTAAGAACATATCATCTTATGAACTGCCGTAATGACAACTGTCGAATGGGAGAATTGTATAAAGAGCTCAAGAGAGCGATCAAGAATCCGCCTGAGATTACAGTTCCTAAAAAACTGTCATCAAGAAACAGGGTGGATCTGAGATTGCCGGCCCCTAACTATCTGATAAATAGTCCCAAAGCCCACGCAGGTCCGGTGTCCTATATGACAGGACGCGGTTTTGATCTGGATGTGCTGGCTAATGATTATGGGGTAAGAACGTGTGATAAGATACCCGGGGTGGAATTCCTTGGACAGATGATCTTATTTCCCTGTTATGATGGAGAGAGACTTACGTTCTGGCAGGCTAGAATGTCCCACAACAGTTTACAGAACAGCACTGCTCCTAAATATTATTTCCCACAGGGATCTAATAAATCAGAGGTTGTTTATAACAGGTATCACGCGCTTACAGAAACAGTGGTAGTGATAACTGAGGGAGTCCTAGACGCTATAAGGGTGGGAAAAGCAGGAATAGCCTGCTTTGGTAAACATCCATCAGTACAGCAGACACGTATCATGTCCAGAGCTTTTAAGAGAAAAATAGGAGTTCTCATGCTGGACCCTGACGCGGAGAAAGAAGCAGTTAAATGGTATAATAAGTATAAAGGCAACGTCTTATTTGAGAAGGGCTTATTTTTATGCAGGCTGAAAGACAGAGACCCAGCTGAGCATACCTATGAGGAATTATGGGATAAAATAATAGACTGTATTAAGGAGGGTACAGCTAATGCGCCCCAATAAGAAAAGGAATAAATACGGAACACTGAAGATATCGTCTTCAAAGAGTGTACCCGTTACTGTCAGGTATGATAAACTTGCTCAGTTAAAGAACATAGATACCGGATTCTGTTTTAATGAGAATGACGGTGATAACGATAAAAGGAGTAAATAATATGGAATACACTGACTGGCTCCCCGGTATGACTATTCCCCAGACCCAAGGTCTTATGGGAATGGACACGGAGACCCATCTGATAACAGGTCCTGCGTTTCCTAAGGTAGTATGTCTTCAGACTTACTGCCCCTCTTTTGCTCACTTTGTGTGGTGGGAGGATATCCCTGAATATCTTAATCAACTTGAGTGGGCATGCCCCTCTCTTCATTATGTGTTTCATAACATATCTTTTGATTATGGTGTTATGGGTAAACCTGATATGCTGACAAAGGCTCTGGAAGAGAACAGGGCCCACGACACGTATGTCATAGATTCCATGGAGTGTGTAAAAACATTGGGCTATGTGCGTAAAGACAGGAAACTTGCCGATCTTTATAAAAGAAGATTCGGTGTTAAGCTTGATAAAGATGATGAAGTAAGGCTTACCTTCAATAGAAATATGAACAGAGATGTTCCAGAGGCCCATAAACAGTACGCTATGAAAGATCCTAAAGCAACTTATGATCTGGCGGTCCACATGGAATGGGACACGTTCCCCACAGAACCCCTTAAGACGCGTATGATGATAGCACTGGATTCTATCAGTAGAAGAGGTTTTCTAACAGAGGACTCCACACGGCTGGATCTTCTTAATAAATATAATAAGGAGCTGGACGAGACTACAGACATATTAGCTGATTGGGGTTGGTACGCAGGAGAGAAGGGTTGTGATAAAATAATACAACATGTCCTGGAAGGGGTTGAGAAAGACCTCGGTATCACGTTTGAGCGCTCTGAGAAGACTAAAAAGATCAGAACTACTGACGAGTCCCTGGAGCCTATAGAAGGTGATGAGTTTATTGACTGTTACAAGAAAAGATCCCATGCTAATAAAATGATAAGCACTTATCTGGGAGACAAGAATATTGACATCGATGGTAGAGCGCGCACAAGATTTAATCTGGCAGCCACCATGCGGAGTACAAGTTCCGGTCCTAATTTACAGAATCTTCCAAGGAAGGGAGGCATACGAGGTATGTTTATACCTACCCCTGGAAACATTTTGGCTGCTATAGATTATGCACAGCTGGAACTGTGTGCTCTGGCAGAGAGTTGCTTTCGCAGGTTTGGATTCAGTAAGATGATGGAGATCATTAACTCAGGTGTGGATTGCCATAAGTATATGGCAACATTCTATACAGGTAAAGAAATAAATCACATAACAAAAGAGGAGAGACAACTCGCAAAAGTGGCTAATTTCGGTAAAAGAATGCTTGACAAGTTTAAAATTGAGGTTATATTGGCCTCTGTTTAACAGATAGAGGAAGGTATAATGAAGAAAGAAAAACAATGTAAAATGTGTGGAAAGATGTTTGAGTATAAAACAAGTAAAGCTATGTATTGCAGCGGTAACTGCAAAGAGAAGTTTCGTGTAATAAATACGAAACATGATGCTACTTGTCCTATATGTGATAACACTTTCTATAGTAAGAACGGTAATAAGAAATTCTGCAGTCATCCTTGTAGTGTTAAAGATGCTTCTAATAAAAAGCTCTGGAAACTACTTTGGTGTGAAGACTGCGGGGAACCTTTTCTCTTCCAAGGGCGTACTAAGAAACTTAGATGCGAGCCTTGTAGGAGAGCACACCGATCCAGCCAGTCTAATCAGTATCAGGCAAATGAAAATCCTGATAGGAAGATAGGGGCAGGGTCTGGGGGAGCTCAATGGGGAGAAGATAATCACAGGTGGAACGAGTACGCTATGTACCACGGTAACAAGGGTTACACACACGGATATAGAGCTAATTGTTTCTCTGTCTGGGAGAGAGAATGTGCTTGTTGTGGTAGAGTAGATTTTTCTGCTACTTTTTTAGATGTTCATCATATAGATGGTGATCGTACTAATAAGGAAGTTGAGAATCTAATCCCTCTATGTAGAAGGTGCCACGGTAAGGTTCATAATAGTAAAAAGAAAGAGATAAACGCCTCAGATTACATAGAAGCATTAACAATTGTTTTTCCTAAATGGATGAATAAACAAAGTCAAGTATTAGGATAGCCGAATAAAAATTGCGGAATTAAGCGGGAAAGCCCTGAAGAGGGTAACCCGAACCGAAGGCTGTAGAACAACACAGTCAGGGGCAGAGCATAGATCTTGAAATAATAGATCCAAGAGTCCGCGACACTTAGTAAGTGAAAAGATATGCCGAACTGTATATAACAAAATAAAAATACAGAAGTAGAGGATAAAAAACCTTTACGATAACACCTCCTGTATCCAGGAGGATTACAGCCGGCCTCGTTCGTATCCTATGCTCTGGGATATGGGATAAAGGTTTCGCTGGAGATGGCAGAGAAAGCAAGGGAGGCCTGGTTAAAGGCGTTTCCTGAGATGATTCTCCATCTGGAATGTACACCGGATTATAATAATCCAGGTAATTACAGGACTAAAACATGGACAGGATTTGAGCGCGGTAATTGTATAAGTACTGAGATTTTAAACACTGAGTTTCAGTCCACATCAGGTGATGGGGCGTCTATAGTACTATGGGATTGTTATAAAGAACAGATCCAAACCGTGAATTTTATCCATGATGAACTTCTGAATGAAATCAGAATAACAACAAAAGAGCAGATGATGAAAGAGCTGTACCATATAGGTGATATTATGGTGAGCTCTATGAAGAAAGTGATTGAGAACGTTAACATAAAAGTTGAGTCCTCATTTATGACACGCTGGTTCAAAGAAGCGGAACCGGTACTTGACGAATCCGGATGCCTTATGGTAATGACCGGAATAGGAAGTGACCTGAAACCGCACTATGAACCGTTAGAAACAATAATAGAATTAGAAAAAAGGAGGACAGCATAATGGCTTTCCTAAAAAGACCAGTCGCTTTTAAACGCAACAACTTCATCGTAAGAACTGAGTTCAAGCATCCTGCATGGAATGTAGGATCCAAAGGACATTGCGTTTTCCGCGTATTCCCCGGAGTAGCCGAGGGCGGTGTAATGACACCTCAGATAGTACCTGTCGATGGAGAACCTGCAGAAGGCTTGGGAGACAGTTTTGCAGAGCTGGAAGTTGTAAGCTTTCTCGGTAAGGATAAACTTACATTTATAACCCAGCCGTCAGATGTTGATCTCACAGAGTTTGTATCCCCATGCCGAATGTTTTATAATGTTCTTGAGGATTTCATAGAAAAAGAAACCAATAAAGCCACAAGCAAGGAGGGTTTTTCCGACGCGCTTACCGTGTGGAAACCTTGGTTCGCTTTTAAAGGAATCGCTTCTCTACCTTCTGTTAATATGCTTTTACAGGGCATATTAGTTGAGCATGGTGGAGTGCCCTGCACCAATAAGAAAGGCGCAGTATGCCCTAAGTACCCTGTGGTATTATATATGAGCAAGTCAGCTACAGACTACATGGAGTCCAAGCTCACTACCAAACTGGTAGCCAACGAAGATATTTCTGCGGATAACAGTGAGATGGGAGATATAACCAGTCTGGATAAAGGTTCCTGCATAAAGATATCTTCTTATGAGAACGCAGAAAAACGCACCCGTTATAAGGTAGAGCGTCTTACTGATACACAAGGTAATCCCCTTATCAGTAAACTTGACCCCAATATGGTACTGTCCCATTTCAAACCATGGGAAGAGCTCCTTGATATACAGTCTGCAGCGTGGCAGATCAATAAGCTTGTAGAGCAGTTCGGACCGGAAGCAGTTGATTATGCTTTCAGAGAAGACGCCCTCTACGGTCCTATGCTTCCTAAAGAAGTAGCAGGAACATATGCCAGGACATTTGAATCGGATACACCTCAGCAGACAATCAGCATGAGCAAACAAGCTGACATAAAGGTACCTGTTTTCACACAGCAACCTGTAGTACAGCAACCCACACAGACTGCTGCTACACAGGGACCTGCTCTAACACAGCAACCCGCTGCAGAGCCTAACGGTTTTATGGAAGCTGAGTTGGTAGAAGACGATGATAATATACCTTATGATTTCCAGGGACAGCGTGATGCAGACGAGGAAAAACCTGCCGCCCCTGCGAATACTGGAGTTAACTCTGCTGTAGCTATGGCTATGCAGACAGCAAAAAATAACCAGCCTAAATAAGGAGTAATAATGGAAGTGTCTTCATTTTTCAAAGCCTCTCTTGAAGAAACAATAAAAAGAGTGGGTGATGGAGGAAAGGTACTTACAAGAGGTGAGGAGGACAGCTCTCAACGAGGGCTGCCTTCTCCGTGCCTCGCGTTAAGTTATCTATTCCATTCGTATATAATACCGTTTGGAAAAATATTAGGACTGGCAGGACCTAAAGCCTCTATGAAGTCAGCTTTCGGTTTTGCTCTGGGAGCTTACGCAGCCATGAGGGGCGGAGGTTATCACCTGGTTGAGACAGAAGATAAACTAAGTGTGCGCTATATGAACTCATTCTTCCCGGATCACTTACTCGACAGAATAAATGTTGATTATGTGACTACACTGGAAGATGCACAAAGCACAGTCACTAAAGTTATTCAGCGTTATGCTTCTGTTACACCTAAGAATCCTTTCCCGCTTGTGTTGGGTATTGATTCCCTGGCAGGTAGCGGTACTAAAGCAGAGTACGCTAAAATGAATAAATCAGGATATGCCGAAAGGAATTTTCCCGAGGCAGCCTTATTATGGTCACCCTATTTTAAGAAGCTGTCCAGTGATCTGGCAGGTCTTGATATTCTTTTGTATTTTACCAACCATCTGAAAGAGAAACCCGCAGAGCCGGGAGGAGGATGGGGTAAACAGTATACCAAACAGGGAGGATCAGCCCAGGATTTCCACGCGGCACAGTATCTTAATTTTAATAAGATTGAGAATATTGACCAGGTTGCAAGGGAAGGTAAACTTATTCAGATAAGAGCAGATAAGTGTGGCCTGGGCCCTGATAACAGGAAGATCCAGATACCTGTGTTATGGAACTATGAGCGTAGTGATGAAGATGAGCCAGTCCAGAGAACCTATTGGGACTGGAGTGCAGCTACCTCCAAAATGCTTGCAGACGGAAGCAAAGTAGTTCTACCTAAAAGGATACAGAGTGAGCTGGATGTTAAGTGCTCGAGTAATAAATATTCCTCTAAAGAACTCAAAGTTACCGGCTTGTCCGATACAGAGTTCGGGGATGTTGTACACGCGCACAAAGACTATTGTGAAGGGTTTCGTAAGCTATGCGGTTATAATAGGTGGACCGACATAGGAACAGATCCGGAGAAACAGGAGGTTTAGATGCGTCCTGAAGACTTTTTTAAAACTATTGACGAGAACGAGAGCACCCGCAAAGAGGGTGTTCTCAATCGTTATATGGAAAAAGTGATCAATAAACATTTCGGAGATTGTATCAACAGGCGTCAGCTGAAGGATATTATGTTTGACTCATCCATAAAACAAGGTGACAAACAGTATGCTGTCAGGGAAATGTCTGAAGGTATTCTGAAATGTATCTATTTCTTTAATGACAAAACAGATATTCACACTCTTATAAAGAAGGGGAAGAATCACGAAATTGTAAATAAATTAATAGAGGTTATGCAAGCGTACGAATGTGATGTACTTGTGTTCCCTGTTTATAAAATAGGGGACTGGGTTGCACATAGCAGGGGTATGAGCCCTGACGCTGTTAAGATGCCCAGGATAATAATACCTGGGGATGGCATATCAGTTACGATGCAGGATATCGGAACTTTCGTAAAAGAATATAAATAATATAGGAGCTCGAAAATGAGTGTACTAAAAGAAAGCAAGAAACAAACTGCTTTAGCAGTATTAGAAGAAAAGGGTCAGGCGCGTTATATAGATATAAGCCTTTCTTTTCAGGAGCAGGTAAACAGATTTAGAAATGATATTGGTGTTAACAGAAAGCGTAGTATAAAAACTATCTGGGAGATAGGTACTTTTATTAATATCCTTAAAGAGGAGAAAGCCTACGGAGATAAAACAGTAGAGTCTTTTATAGCGGCTATGGATGATATCGCGGTATCCAAATCAGAAGTTTATAAATGGGCACAGTTCGCGGAAAGATATAACGTGGGCCAAGTTAACACACTCCTTACCCGTAACAATATGGGGTGGGGCGTAATTAGTAATCTTATGAGGGTCAAAGACGAGAATGCCAGGAATCTACTGGAAGAGAAGATCCATAATGGCGAGGTAGCGCCCAGCAGAGTCCAGGATATTGTTTCCACTATTAATAAACAGTTAGCGGCAGCCCCTGGAGGAACAGAAGAGGAAGATGGAAAAGATAAAGGTAAAGGAACAGGTTCCTCCGGCCTTCCTTCCATGAATTCCTGCACAGGCTCATTCAAAAAAATGAATAGTTCTCTCGATCGCATATTGACAACACGTGATTCATGTGCTAAAGATATAGCTGACTTAAGTCTTATTGTAAATGACGAGGTACGATACGAAAAGGCTGTAGACGTTATGCAGAGATACCTAAGCCTTCTTCCCGAAATACGGAAAGCCTTAGATGAGATTGAGAAAAGACTAGTCGAAACAATCTAACACAAAAGGGGATGCAACGTGTTTCCAGAAGCTCTTCCTGAAAAGAAAATGAGGCAATGCCTCCATTGTCGCAGACCGTTTTTGAGCAGTTCAGCTGCAGAGCGTGTCTGCCCCAAATGTCGAAGGAAACACAACAAGCTCCTCGAGAAGTTCGGAGGAATAATAACATACGCTTCAACTACCCAGATGGATAATCATTTAAAAAGGATAACTGAGCATGAGACTATAAAGGACATGCTTACTGTCAGAGAGATAGATGATTTTCTGGACGGGGATAATAGTGTAGACGATTCCTGCGTATATGGTGTTATAAAAAAAGAGGAAGAAAAAGAAACCGCTCCGGTAGATAAACCCGGGGCGGTTTTTATTTTGATATCTCTGCTGTCTAAGGAGAAATATAATGTACCAAGCAGGAGAAAAAGCAAACAGCATTACTGGTAGTATTGCCGGAAATGAAATAGCAGAGCCCTCTGTTATTAAGTGGGAGCCGGATAAACCTAATTATGATTTCTTACCGGAAGATCAGGAATTCTCTATATTAAAGCACTCAGCATTATTAAATAAGCTGCGGAAAGCTATAGACGATTCTTATATATGGGATCATATAACTTTCACAAAAGACACAGCTTCCTATCTTGGATACGTGATAGGTTCTTTAATAAAAATGGAACATTATAAGAGAGTGATAATAATTGATTCCCTTTTTCCTAAGTTTGCGTCCAGGCCGATAAACAGAAAGCTCATATTTGATATAGCGCTTATGATAGCAGGCAATATGAATATACTTGCTATGGATATGGTAATAGTCCCTGATTATGACCTTAAGTATCCGGCGTGGCTTCACATGGCTATAAAAGATGTAACAACCAACGAAGAGAAACCCAGCATAAAGAAAGTAGTATTTTATGCAGAAGCTGGGATATTCGCAGGAAGCACAATAACGAAACATATGACTAGCAAGTTTATAAAATTTGTATTAAGTCAGATAGGAATGCCCAGAAGAAAACACTCTGATGCTATGGATATTTTTAATACAAGATTTTCTGTGCTGATGACTAAAGACAGATCAGGTTCAGGCATGTCGGAATTCGCGGCTTCAGCGTCACAGATGAAATATAACAAAGAGTTATTTAAGGTTAGGCACGGGGACCGCCCCTGCCATAACGGTATGATCTGTGCATGCCACGAATGTATTTTAGGTACAGATAAATGTATCTTTGCAGTTTATAAACAATCAGAAAAGGAGGCAGAGCAATTATGCTTAGATCAGACTTAATAAAAATGGCGGAGGAATATCAGGAAGCAAACGGGGGATTTCTTCCGGGTGGCCTGGTGTTCCATGAAAAAGATATAGAAGAAATAATGGAGGCTTTTGCTGACGTGCTCCCAGATAACCAGTATGAAGTAGTTAAGGGTCTTGTAGATAAGGATATTAATAATATCCAGAGGGTCAAACTCATGAGTATGGGACTTGCTCTCTCTGAGACAGAGTGTAAACCTCACATGATAAGACAACTGGGGAACATGAATAGGTATAAAACACAGATGGGTAAAGATACTTATATGCCTGTGGCTGACATAACCAATTCTATGGGATGGTTAATGGGAGTCGCTATGCATTTCTTTGATAAAGCAGGGGCTGAGAAAGATCCTGTGTTTATCGATTTTGCTAAGCAATGTGCAAACTTCCTGGAGAAAGCAGGCAAAGGGCATAAGGACTGGGAGAGCGAAGGGCTTCCTAAGCTTGATGAGATGTGCACCAGTTTTTCCCAAAGTGACTTTTCGCATTCTTTTTTCATTCGTTTCTTTATGTGTGTTATGGATTTCTACTGGCATAGCATGCGTCTCGTTCCTGATGACACCGGAATCAGTAATAAGACCGCTATGAAAAAAGCTATGGATGTTTCCAGTCTAATAAGATCTATGCCTAGAAACATGAGAGAAGAGTTTATGGACCATCTGGCAACACACGGTATGATGCCTGAGGTTATGGAGGCGTCACCTGAGGACAGTATATAAATGAACACAATAAATACAATATTTCAGAGCATGGGCATAGACCCCTGGAAATATCTATGTATCAACATGGCGACTACAGGTGTCAAGAAACCTATAGGTGTTATTGAGGTATCAGGTAAGTTCGGAGATAATGATGAATATTTTCAGCAGTTTATATCTCCGGAGGATATCCTAATACCGTCCGATCTTAACTATGCGTACACCAGAATACCTCGACACCTATATGATGCAGAGGTTATGGACACTGTCGATTTTATAGTTGAGTTTGTAGGTTATATGAAGGAGAAACCTGTAGACATAGTATTGGTTAATAACAGCTGGTGGCTCACGCGCTTAGCTAAAGATCCTGTAAACAGATCTTTATTTCCGTTATTCTCCACTATAGGTAAACCGCCTATATTTCCGATAACAGCGTATGAAACAGCTAGGTTAGCTGCTGATTACACATTGTTCGACAGTTTATACATAGAAAGCCCGTGGGAATTGATGGATCATATAAATAAAGTTAAAAAGCAATGTCCCAGAGGAATAAGCTGTGATATAGATTGTGCTTATACCAACAGGGAAGGGCCTGATGACGCTTTTGAATATATGACAGTAGCGCAGGAGAGTGTTAAGAAGATGGTTCATATCTGGGAGAGTATGCTCAGAAATAACCAGGCGCAGGAACAACTAATAAGATAGGAGGTATCTTATGGAGGATTTTTTTAAGAAGATGGCCATTAACGGTGCGAAAGCAGCGGGAGGCGTAGTAGTAGAGGGTATATCAGATATGCTCAAAGGGGAGATGACAGAGCGCTCTTATGATAAAGATAAGATGGACGCTCTGGATACGGTTACCGGGGTATGTATGGAGATAGTACCTGACGTAGCCGGAAAGGCTGTAGATAAGATTGTTTATCCCGACAAAGAACGGGATAAAGAATTAACTGAATAGTATATAGATTATATTATAAGCGGTAGCTCTTAGCAGGGCTGCCGCTTTTTTATTGGAGAGGTATAATAAATGAGTAAAGATCTAAAAAATAAATGGGCACAGAAAGCCACAAAGATATTCAGTGGTAAAACTATCGCCAGAGTCAGGTATCCTACAGACACGGAGATAGAGAATATGATGTGGGACGAAGCAGGGCCTGTCCTTGTATTCACAGACGGATCCTGGATGATGGCATCACAGGATGACGAGGGTAATGGGCCAGGCGCCTTATTTACATCTGACACAGCTATGAAAACAATACCAATAATAAGGTGATATTATGGCAGACGAATACAGCAAAGCAGCAATTAAGAAGATTCTTATGCGTAGGGATAATATGTCTGAAGAAGACGCGGATGATCTTATAGCAGGAACACAAATTGAGATCGATGAATTGATGGAACAGGAAGAAGCCTCACTGGACGAGGCGGAAGATATCATATCATGTAACCTGAGCCTCGAGCCTGATTACCTGATGGACTTTCTACCCCTATAAGGAGAATTAATATGGGATTTTTAAGTGACTACAGCATAACCGATACGGCGGAGGGGACTGTTGATAAAATAAGAGACGCTGTTCTTGGCGTGTCTTCTGCTGCTAAGAAGGAGGGTATTGTCTTTTCTGAAGACCAGGAAGACGCCTTCCAGACTATAAATAATATGAAACCGGGAGATATGGTGTTCCTTACAGGTAAAGCAGGGAGCGGTAAGTCAACACTGGTAGAGGAGTTTTGTAAAGTATATTCAGGTGTTATAAAGCTTGCCTCGACAGGCATAGCTGCACAGAATATTGGTGGCAGAACTATTCACGCTTTCATGGGCCTGCGACCAGGCATATGGCAAGTTAACCCTAAATCATTCAAGGAAAGACTCGGGTCCAATAACTGTGTTATGATAGATGAGATTTCTATGGTCAACACAGAATTATTTGATTTTGTAATAGAGCGATTCAAATATTACTCCCAGGGTACTATGAAGTTCCTGTTTGTGGGAGATTTCAATCAGCTCCCTCCGGTAGAAGGAGATTTCTGCCACTGCAGTAAGTTCTGGCCCGGGGTTCAAATAAAAGAGTTGACACATATCCACAGGCAGAAGGACATGGATTTCATAGGAGCTCTGAATGACATCAGGGATAATAAAATGCGGACACCTGCAGTTATGGACCTAATAAATGAGCGCACCGTACTGGAGCACGAAGAGTTCCCGGATGACGCGGTAGTTGTCTCTCCCAGACGTAGAATTGCTGAGGATTATAACAACGAGCGTCTGCAGGAGTTATCAAACATACAGGTCTATGAGGCCGGTATACTTAAAGGAACATGGAAGGATAATAAGATCCCCCGTGTTCTGCAGTATGCGGAAGGAGCTCGTGTGCTTATGCTCACTAATGATCCGGAAAGACAATGGGTCAACGGTTCTACAGGGATTATAAGAGGAATTGACGGCAAATATGTTGATATTCTGCTTGATGACGGAGGTCTTATAAATGTTCGCCCCCAGAAGCACGAGCTGCTGGACGGTAACGGTAGACCTGTTTTAGTATTTAAACAATACCCGTTCCAACTAGGCTACGCTATCACCATACACAAATCTCAAGGTTTAACGCTCGATAAGATAGCGGTAGATATGGCGGACCACTTTGGTGGCACAGCCATGACCTACGTAGCTATGAGCAGATGTAGAACAAAAGAGGGTTTGTATCTGTTAGGGAATTATTACGGGTAATTAATAGAGGAGATTATTATGGATAAAAAGAAAGCAAAAGAATGCAGAGATGTTCTCAACCAGATCTTTGCGGAGAATAAGGATCATTTAGGAGCTTGTGGTATAGCTGTATCTTTAGGGAACGGCAGCTTCGATACGGGATTGGTTAAGTTTCAGACTGTTTGTGCTGATGTAAACGCAGATGGTACTGTCGAGACGCCTGAGCGCTCTGACTATAAAAAATTAGCAGAATCTTACGACATGAAGGTAGAGTGGCTGGACAAGACCTTCACTACTAACATGGGTGAGGACTATATTGTCAGAGGTTTAAAACCCAGGTCTAAGAACGCGGTGGTCGTGGAGAGAGTCAGCGACGGTAAGCTGTATAAAATGCGTGACAGTTCTGTAGCCAGCGCCTTCGAACGCGCTGAGGTAAAACCGGTGAGTAAGGTTGAACCAAAGAGTATTGATGGTAAAAAACCACTGCCTGATCCTCTGAAAGTTATACCACCTAATTCTCTGAGTATTGAGGAAATTGTCAACAGGGCCGCAAAGGAGCTTGTTTAATGAACACAGACAGAAACTATTGTGATTATGCCATGGAGGAGACTCTCGGCATAATCACTGAGGAGGTGGACTTCTCCGGTGACAGTTTTGGGTGGGGTGGGTTTATACCTACTCCCCTCTCCACGGAGCTTAACAAGCGCGGTATAATCCACATGGATGATATGTTCGGTACCTGGAGTAAGGACCCTGAACACACAGAGAACCCTGATGATATCCCGCTCCTTATCCATAAAGCTATGGATGAATACAGGGGAGGACGCACAGGACCATTCAGTGATGAGGAGCTCGACGCTCTGGGCAGCAGTTTATTTAAACTAGGTAATAAGAAGCTTGGAGAGGACACTATCGTATTTAATATGACTTCCGGACACGATTGCCCGTCTAGAGATCATTGTGATTGTAAGGATCATTGCTACGCTGTGGCAGATGAGAAGCTGTGGAAGACACCTTTAGCTTATCGCAGGAGACAGACTGTTTTCTGGGATACTTTAAATGCTAAGGAGTTCGTAGACCGCATGCCTATACCCAGGTTCTTTCGCTTTAGCGAGGCTGGTGACTTCCGGACACAGAAGGATGTGGATAAGATGGCTGAGATAGCTCTCTTGTTACGGTTGGAGCACGGTATCTGGACTTATGGTTACACCAACCAGGCTCAGTTTGACTTCTCAGAACTTGAACAAAATGCTACTGTTAACGGGCATGGATTTTTGGTTAGTAATAGAGTAGTTATAAAAGCTAAACCTAAAACTACTGATGATATATGCCCGGGTAATTGCAGGTATTGTGACTGGTGTAAAGAATCAACAGGCAGAACGATAGTATTCCCTGAAAGGAAACGATAATGAGATTATTTAAAATATCAGACGACCTCCTGAAAAGGTGCGTCGCAGAAGCCAGGGATCCTCATAACGAGGAGCCCCTGGACGGAGATGCTGTGGAGGATTTCTGTAAGTCTCTTATGAGAGCTATGGATCTCCACGAAGGCAACGTTGATTGGAAGGAGGATGAGCGGGTAATGAACCCATTTAAAGAAGAAGCAGGGGTGATTTCACCCGAAGAGATATGGGTTTATCATAGCGTAGGTTATATGTATAACGCCCCTACGTTCACAGAACTGCTCAGTGTAATAGCTAATGAATGGAAACACGACAAACATTTAGTAGGTTAAAGGAGATACATGATGCCTAATTTCAGAATAACGGTCGACTATGATATCGAGGCTGACACAGAAGACGAGGCTCTTGATAAATGGTCTGAAGGAGATTATAAAAATCACGCTGTCTGGGATATAAAGAACCTGGACGAGGAGAAAAAAGATGGGTGAGTTTAGGCTTACTGTCGAATATCTTGTAGACGCCAATACTGTAGAAGAAGCTGAAGAGGCTTTTGCAGATGGCGCTTATAAGGATTTCGGCACAGTAAAAACAGAGGATGTGACAGTAGGTAAAAAGCCACCTGTTCACATAGTGTATGCAGTTCACGATGGTTATATAAAGTATAGGGCCGACGATGGTTCTACGGGATCAGAACCGCGAACTGACGAAGAAATGTTCAAAGCTTATTGGACGACAATGTATACACCGGCGGAGGTGACTTTTGAAAGATTATAAAGATTATAAAAAATTTAGACTGGTACCAGATAACGATGGTTTTATGCAGTTAGCTGGCGAGGACAAGAAGTTTGGTTTCCAGGACGCCTGGGCCGTACTTAATATCTACGGGGCACTGGCCACCTCATCTATATCACAGTCAGGTATTTTCCTTAATAAAGAAAAGGCTAAAGAGTACGTAACTTATTTATTAGAAGAGTGTGATTGCCGTGATTGCTATGTACAGGAGATCCTCCTAAGAGGTGATGAAATACAGATACCTGAGAAGATTGAGCTCGGCTTACCTGAAGGTGAGAAGGCAAAGAAAGCGGCTATTGCCGTTCTGGAAGCAGCTGTAGCAGTTATGGGTAGATGTCCTTACACAGGAGGGTGTCATACTTTTTACTCACCGGAGGAATGGAAAGAGCGCAAAGAAGAATACGGCCTCAACTCTCATGTACTGCTTGTGCACGATGGGGGAGACTTCGCTTGTTTGTGCAATCCAGATTATGAGTACTATGAGCTCTACGATATGTTCTTAGAAGAGTTAAAGAAACGCGGGTATTATTACGAGCCATGTACCTGCTGGTATGCTGCTGTTTACCCTGTAGAAAAGTAAAAGTCGTATATATACGACAATTGGAGGAATATGTTAATTTTTGAGTACGGAGACAGCGTCATTTCAGAGAATGTGAAAAGCTTTCTTACAGAAGATGACGGTATGGATCTGGACGAGTATATCGACTTTTTCGGATATCCTGATGAATTCGAGGAGATGAAGATTGATCCGGCCTGGTTCAACCCGCCTCTTCCTGGAATGGACGAACACGTAGACTACGTGGCCACTATGACAGGGGCTATAGACCTTTTGGAGGATAAGAAGAGGGAAGCCTTTATAAAGGATTATCCTAAAGTCCTATACGAGGAGATGGTACAGTTGACAGAAGAGGAATATGAGACATGGCTGAGTAAAAACTATGACAGTTATCTCTTATCGGATATAGGCCAGTGGATATATGATGATATGCTGGAAACAATAGATTGTCTTATAAAAGACAAACCTTATTGGCGTATCGAAGGCACTAACCTTAACTGGCAGGGCAGATCAGGACACTGTATTAAGAAGTTTGATAAACCTGATGACGTAGTAGATATTTTCAGGAGTTACGGAGATTACAATTTACAGCTGTTCCAGACAGAAGAACAGGAGAAGGGGGATGGTAGTTTTTCTGCAAGCTGCAGTCACCACGACTGTCCTACAGGTAGTAATTTCGAGTTTAAAACAATAACAGAAGAGGAATATTATGAGCAAACATAACCCAACGGCTGAGCAGATAGCCGTCAGAGATTGCAACCCCCGTCCAGGGGATGTGATTGCTGTTACCGCTTTCGCAGGCACAGGTAAGACAACATGTCTCACTATGTTTGCGGAAGCACACCCTGAGGCCAGGATACTTTATCTGGCATATAACAGGGCTATGAAGGAAGACGCGGTTAAAAGATTCCCTAGCAACACAGACTGCAAGACTACACATCAGATATGCTGGAGAGCTTTTGGTGCTAAGTATCAGCAGGCAGGCAAGCTGGGGGATATGAAAAAGAAACAGATAGCTGATATCATGCCGGCAGACGTTAATAAGTTCGGACATAAGTGGGAGAACATAAAAGCTATAGATCAGACTCTTAAGAATTTTATGTATTCTGATAGCAGCCGTATAGTCAGAGCACACGTGCCGTCTTGGGTTGAGTACACTCCTAAAGGGGCAGACAAGAAACCCAGTCTGTCACCTGAGGAAGTAGTAAGATACGCAGAGTATCTGTGGGAGGAGATGCAGAATACTTATAACTTCTCCACCATGATGCCACACGACGGATATCTTAAACTGTTTCAGTTGTCAAAACCTAGGTTGGATTATGATATCATACTATTTGATGAGTGCCAGGACTCTAATGGAGCCACTTTGTCCATAGTTATGAATCAGTCAGATCATGCTGGCATTATATGTGTGGGAGACCCTTATCAGCAGATGTATGCGTTCCGGGGATCTGTAGACGCGTTCGGACTTATTCCGGCTACAGAAAAGCTGTCACTTACAAACAGTTTCAGGTTTGGGGAGCAGACTGCAAAAATAGCTACCAATATGTTATCTGAAATGTTCGGGGAACAGAGTGTCATACATGGCATGGGACCAAACACAGAGGTAATGGATCTGCGTAGTCCAGGAGAGCGTGACGAGGATGGAGGAGATACCTCCCAGACAAAAGGTGCTGTAATTATAGCCCGGACCAACGGTAAACTGCTTCAGAGGGCTCTGAGAGCCAGAGCAGAGGGGGAGACCTATGGTTTTGCAGGAGGATTCAATAAGCAGACATTCTGGATGCTTCAGGCTGTATACAATCTTAGATACGGAAAATTTGTATCCCACGATTTTATCAGTTTGTTCTCTGACTTTGATGATCTACAGACTTATGCTACAGATTCAGGAGAGGTAGAGCTTCTGAGTATTATACAGCTTCTGAACACTCACGGGACTCCCATACTTGAGAAGATCAAGGATATGATGGACAACGAGACCCCGTTTAATAAAGCGGAAGTAAAACTTACTACTGCCCACAAATCCAAAGGTCTTGAATTTTCTGTTGTTTACATGGCAGATGATTTTGTACCTAAGGAGCGTAAGGGTAAGGACGGTGAGTCTGTAGTAGTCTTTGGTGCTGATGAAGCCAACATACTTTATGTCACACTCACCAGGGGTGTAAATAAGGTAATGATATCCAGTGATTTGGCTAAGTTCATGGAAGAAAGGAATATATTATGAATCTGTACACAGCATATACAGACGGATCGTGTAAACCCAATCCAGGCACCGGAGGGTATGGTGTTGTTTTTGTAAAAGATGATAAAGCAATCCATAAGATATCAGGCGCCCTTGAAAACACCACCAATAATAAGATGGAATTGGCGGGAGTCATTGCGGCCCTGGACTTTATTCCTGAAGGTTCCGGTATAGCTATCTTTACTGACAGCTCCTACGTTGTAAATACTATGACTAAGGGCTGGAAGCGTAACAAGAACATTCCTTTCTGGGATCAGATAGACAATCTCATAAGAGAGAAGAGTCTTAAAGTAGTTTGGGAGTGGGTTAGAGGACACGATAATGATATGTTTAACGAGAGGGCTGACGTGCTTGCTCAGACAGCCGCGTTTAAATTAAAGGAGAAAAATGAAGACGTTTTATAAGAAAGATAAGTTTGATGTACCTGCTAAGGACAAGGTTGCCCACGCTTGGGCACACCAGTTAGAGGAGGAAGGGCAGGTCTATGGAGGTAGCTTCTATTTTTATGGGGATACCATCTTCAGTTATGGAAGTCACTTTCCTATAGCTAGGATATATCACGATAAGAATGTGATTCTGTTTACTTCTCATTCATACAGTAGCACAACAGCCGGTCATATGAGCTGTGTTCGTAGTGCTATAAGACACAGGGATATTATAATAGTCCCTAACGTGAAAGTCATAGAGTCGTTAAAGAGGAGCGCTCCGGAATATAGGAAGACTGACTGGGAAGATGATCACGCAACTAATCTAAGATATTTTGTGGACGAGGCGGTCGCGGCCAGGAAGAAACTGGATAAGTGCCGGGTAGATAATACGAAAGAGACGTGTATTAAGATAATGGCTAGGAGCGCCAGAGATTTTGAAAGATACATTGAGGCTTTCGATCTAAGAGACGCCCCTAAAAGATATACCATTCTTCATACGGTAATGGATATGGGAATAGAGGATGTTGATAATCTAGTAGAGGTGGTAACTACTGTAGACAAGAAAGCGGATAAGCTTAAGACTAGCAGGCTTAAAAGAGCTAAAAAGGCTCAGGAGAAGAAACAGAAGAAAGCCATGGAGGACTGGGTAGCCGGCAAAGCTGTGAACACTTATAACATAGGGTACAACAGCGAGGTTAGACTACGTATAATCAAAGAAGACGTTCAGACGAGTAGAGGATCCTCTGTTCCGTTGAAGCATGCCCAGTTATTATACAAGGGTCTACAGGCAGGAAAGGATATTGAGGGTAAGAACATAGGCCACTTTGTTATTAATAAGGTGACCCCCGAGATGATAAAAATAGGATGTCATGACATTCCTATGTCAGAAATAAGGAGGATATTATCGCAAACATGTGCTACGCAGGGATAGGGGCGTTTTTCGATGACAAGGAAGACGCTGAGAAGGTTTGTGCAGAGTTGTATGCTATTAGAGAAGAAGCGCACAAACAGAACAAAGGTATGGATCTTAATATGAGGGATAACTGGTTGTTTGACACACAGGAACCCCCGGCAATCAACGGGCACCACCTGGATATAGCAGGTGAGGTTCGCTGGGGCCTGGAGCTGAATCAGATGCAAGGATTGTGTGACTGGTTCTTTAAACGCGGGGCAACGGAGGTAACCTGCGACTATGAGGAGATATCGAATCATATCCTGGGAGGCTGGATAGCCAGTAAAGGGGGCTTGATAGTTGATAGGTATCTACCCTATGCCGACCCTGCCTGGGAGGCTTACCACAACGGCGATATCGATATGAGTGAGATGGAGAACGAGGATTACTCGACAAGGAAATTCCCATTGAGAGGAGAATTATATGAAGAAAGAGTACACGATAAAAATAGCTGAGAGCCGTGATGAAATGCGTCTCAAGTCAGAGCCTCTCCCTAAAGAGGTAACTGACATTGAAGGCACTATGTGGCTATGGCTGGAGAAACTCACAGAGGGGACGGCTTGCTTAGGACTTGTGGGAGCTCAGATAGGACTGCCTTACAGGGCTTTCTATATACACGCTGAGCAGGATAAACCTGCCCTGCGGTTCAGAAACCCTGAGATAGTGGAGGTATCCGATGCTAAGTATGTGTTCCGTAATGAAGGATGTATGTCCTTCCCTGATCAGAGGCTGGACACAGAGAGGCGTCAATGGATTAAAGTCCGGGACGAGATTAACGGCGAGAAGATATACACAGGTCTTGAAGGAGCGTGTGTACAACATGAGATGGATCATCTGGACGGTGTCCTGATATTTGATAGAAAGGCACATTCCACTTATATTAGGGGAGGTGTTAAGCTGGGCAGAAACGATCCCTGCTGCTGTGGTAGCGGTAAGAAGGCCAAAAAATGTTGTTACGGAGGTTAGCCGATGTTAGGAGAATTGGAAGACGGTATCTGCGAAATATGCGGACACGAGGGTTTAGTTCTTGATACTGAAGACGGGCTGTTATGCGAATTGTGCGCAGACCCTTCGGAGGTGCGTGTCAGAGAGAGGACAATAAGTCTGGAAGACCTGGACGAGGATGAGATAGAAAAGCTGGGTTTTTCAGAAGATTACTATGATGAAGAGGACGAAGAAGAGGACGAAGATAACTATTAAGGAGGAATTATTATATGCCTAGTGACAGATGGAACAGAGAAAAAACCGTTATGGATCAGTTGAAAAAAGCGCCACATGTAATAGAGGGCCATGAGCTGATACAGATTGGTATTGATCTAGATAGATTGAGTGAAGAGCAACTCAGTGATATTGAAGGATGGATAACTTATGGTAATAAGAATGAAATCCGCGTTGGATCTATAGCCAGTACTATCATGCACGACCTGCTGGGACTAAGAGAACCTGAGGATAACGGTTTCATCCCCAGAACAGCGTCATATGCCAAATACAAGGAAAATGCCCATGAAGGCATATCTAGTTGAAGTCAGTCTCCTTACCCGTGTATTATTACCAGAGCACTTTGATGTAGAAGAGTTCCGTAAGTCGGGTAAAGGGACTAAAGACGTAGTAGCTGTAGCAGAAGCTAAGCTTATCGACAAGATAAGGACAGATCTGGCAGATAAGATAACAACTGTCGAGGAAGATCTGGAAGTACCTTATGATCCTGAACATGATGGTTCACAGTTCTGTGATACCTGTAAGTGTCATATATCACACACAATAGACGGGGTTAGGAAAAGACACTGCCGAACTACCGGGGAGCCTTTGGGACCCTCCATGTGGCAGGGGTGCGCTCTTCATAAACCCAGAGAGAAAAAGGAGAAATAAAAATGGCTTCTAATCAGGCATGGCGTAGGACAAAGGCATATCGCAACTGGAAGTATCGCGTTAAGAAGCGGGACGGTTGTTGTGTCATGTGCGGGTCTAAGACTCGTCTGGAAGCGCACCATTTAGAGAATGGAGCACATAATCCTGACCTACGTTTCATCCTGAAGAATGGAGCCACGTTATGCAGAAAATGCCACACGGCATTCCATTGCATGTATAAGAAGTCATTTGGGGAGAAATCAACCCAGGATGACTTCTGCAACTTCATAGATCTTTACAGATTCGTGGAAGTGAGGGCTACTGCTAATGTTCTGAAACGCCTTTATGAGGAGGAAGCAAAGAGGCTTGATACAGCTTAAAATGACCCCTATTTTTGTTATAATATAATATCTGTATACAAACGGTTGCAGATGTTAAAAAAATCAAAAAAAAAGGAGTTGTTTTTATGCCCTTATTTCAAAATGCCCAGGAGCCTTTCCAGATCCTAGGCAAGTGCTTCTCTGTCTACGCGGACGAATCCGCGAAGGCAGAGGAGGAAGAAAAATGCCTGGAAGAAGCCAGGCAAGAAATTAAAGAGGAGGACGAATCGTTCTCCAACTATTAAATATAGAGCCGGACATTCTGTCCGGCTTTTTTTATTAACTAATACTAAAAGGATAAAGAACATGACAACTCTCAAAGGAAAAAAGAAAGTAGGAAAAATTAAACAGAGCAGAACATTTTTTGATACTAGAATAGGCGAAGAAGTCTGTATCGTTGAGGATTATGTGAGCCGTGGAGAGAAAGTAATTGGTTGGGAGACTTTTTTAATGGGCACAATGTCTGTGTTCATATTGTATTTAGGATAGTATATAAAAACAGAGGAGAAGCCTTCTCTATTATTTAGTTATCATAGGAGAAAAATATGCTAACGAAAAAAGAATTAATATCATATGATAAGATCCTTGTCTGCTTCTCTGGGGGCAAGGATTCCATAGGTTGTCTTCTAAGTATCCTGGATAAGGGGGTGCCTAGAGACAGGGTAGAGATCCATCACCATAGTATCGATGGGCATGAAGGCAGCACTCTTATGGATTGGGCTGTCACTCCTTCATACTGTAAGCAGTTCGCTAAAGCGTTTAATATACCTATTTATTATAGTTGGCTGGTAGGAGGTTTTGAGCGTGAGATGTTGAGAGAGGAATCACTTAAAGCGCCTACCAGGTTTGAAACACCTGAAGGTGCTATAGAGGAAAGAGGTGGTATCAGAGGGAAACTTAACACAAGATTAAAATTCCCTCAAGTATCTGCTGATCTCAGTGTTCGTTGGTGCAGCGCGTAAAATATTGCGCCCTGGTGTAGTGATGCATCAGGTAAACTCTTTGAATTGACTGGGAACCTAAGGGCGAAAGCCTATGGCAATCAGCAGCGAAGCCTCGTAAGAGGAACGTTCAGAGAACATCCCGTAAGGGAGTAGGGTGGTAAGTTATTGACCACTCGAAGCGGAGAGTATCTTTTAGGTAAAAACGGAAAAAATAAAAGATAATGATATGTTCCGATCCTGCAGGAAACTGTAGGCTGCAAGTAATGTTGCGGGACACGGGGTAACGCCTGTGTCTGAACTTTTGACTTAAAAATTGATCCGTGTACTACCATGATCAATAACCAGGAACGTTTTTTAAATAAGCGTACACTGGTTATAACAGGAGAGCGAGCGCAGGAATCATCTGCTAGGGCAAAGTATAAGATCTTTGAACCTGATAGAGCAGACAACCGGGATGGTAGACGTATCGTAAGACATGTAGACCATTATAGGGTCGTTCATGCTCTCAGTGAGGAGAAGATCTGGGAGCTGATGGAGAAATATAAGGTTAATCCCCACAGTGCTTATAAATTATCTTGGGGAAGGTTAAGCTGCATGGCTTGTATCTTTGGTGACAAAAACCAATGGGCCTCTGTTAAGGAGATAGATCCAGCGAGGTTCAGAAAGATCTCTGACTATGAGAAGCAGTTCGATTGTACTATCCACCGAACCAAGAATATCGCTGAGCTTATCCAGGAGGGTAAGCCTTATGCGAATATGAATATAATCGATATACACCAATCTATGGCTACTGAATATAGGGAAAATATCTTCGTTAAGAAATGGGTCTTGCCACAAGGTGCGTTTTCCTCGGGAGGTGGGCCCAGCTAACTCAGTAACGTTTCCTAGCTTTGCTGGACTTATGTCTATTTGTGTACTATGTAATGAGAAAGTATTTCTTATGCATTTTAAAGGACGTAAACGTAAAGGTCTACCCTATAAATTTAAAGGTAGAACAGAGTGTTTTAATATAAGCAAAGAAGAAGCCGTTGCTTGTTTTAAGGACTTAATAAAGGAGTAACATGGAAAAGAATACATATAAAGATTGTGAATTTAGTAGCTTTCCTATAAATAGTGAGCATGTAACAGTCGAACCAGGGGACATGACTAGGTATCGTTTTGTAGCTACTCAAATAGCTAAAAATACCTGGGCATTCGCACCCATGGAAGCAAACACATTTGCATACCCGTCTGTAATAAGGTATGACGAATGTGATGACATGGACAAGAATGCTATTTTTATAGCAGATGCGTTCATGTGTAACGTGTGTACAGTGCTAGTATGCATAGAGTTTATAAAACAAAAATTAGAGGATATAATATGATAAAGAAAATAGATGCGTGGAAATGCACTGACGGTAGCAAGTTCTTCGATGAGGAACAGGCTAAGAAGCACCAAAAAGAAGTGAAGTGTGAACACAAGAATATTGTGAAGTACAATCACTTCAACGCCCCGGTCTGTGATGACTGCGGTAAGAGGTTCCCAGGTTGGTACTGTCCGGATAGTCCTGACCATAACTGCCATTACTTCACGGATGATAATGGCACAGTCGAGCTGGTAACAGGCGAGTTTGTTAAGCCTGCCGACCCAGATTGGGATAAAGAATATGAAACAGACGATGAGTGCCTATTTTGTGGTTCACCAGAAGAAAGGAAATAATATTATGGGAGAGAAATATAAATTTGTACCGGAACCCCCTGAAGTAGAAGCAGCAGTAGCTGTTTATAAGAATGGGTGGAAGTATACTGCAGAGCAATTAAAAGCTCTGGGTTTTATAATGACTCCAGGTAAAGATTACCTAAAGGAGAAGGTTTATGAAGTATTGGCGGAGGCTTATATAGGGAGAATAACATGATACCTCTGCAGTTCTGTGATTTGTACTGTGGAGCAGGGGGTACGTCATCCGGTATTAAGGAAGCCTGCGCAGCCAAAGGTTATGACTATCGCTTGATAGGTCTCAATCACTGGGACAAAGCGATAGCCACGCACAGAGCTAATGGACTGGGTAGAGCAGAAGAAGCTAATATCTACATAACTAATCCTCACTGGGCTGTTCCCGGTGGTCATTTGGATCTGCTTTGCGCAAGTCCTGAATGCGTGTACCATTCCCGGGCCAGAGTAGGAAGAGGACCCTGCGACGACCAGTCACGCTCAGCGGCTCACGATCTATTAAGATGGATTGACTGTCTGGATGTTGACTGGCTGCAGGTGGAGAATGTCAGTGAGTTCGTAGACTGGGGTCCTCTGGATGACGAGGGTAATCCTATTAAAGAACTGGCTGGCGTCTTGTTTTATGAATGGTTAGAAGATTTAACAAAAAGAGGATACAAGTATGAATATAAGATACTTAATTCCGCGGACTACGGCGCGTATACGGCGAGAAAGAGATTCTTTCTCATTGCAACGAAGACGGGTAAAAAGATACCTTGGCCGGAGAAAACGCATGAGGGAAACTATAGAGCTGCTAGGGATATTATCGACTGGTCCATTTCCGGTCAGTCTGTCTTCCTACAGAAGAATCTTGTCCGGAACTCCATGAATCGCATATGCCATGGCTTGAAAAAGTTTAATGGCATAGAGCTGGATTTAGATTACGCTATGGAGTGTGTATCTAACAAAGTGCTACCTAAAGTGAGATATAGAGAACCATATCCATTTTTAGCACGTTATAATGGAGGTAAGGTTCCCAGAGTACACAGTGTGGATAACCCGCTGGGTACCGTTGATACGCGCAATAGGTTCGCTGTAGCTGAGCCTTATTTTGTAGAGAACTACGGACAGAGCAGATCAGCAGATATGAATAAACCCTTGTCTGCCATCACTGTCAAGCCTAAGTCGTACGTAGCAGAGCCGTTTCTCTACCCCCAGCAGCAAGGCTGGGATAAGAAGAATGTTCAGTCTATTTATGGGCCTATGCCTACGATAGCTACTGCGGGGTGTGAAGGACTTATTCAGCCGTTCCTTACTAAGTATTATTCTACAGGTAAAGGGGCAGTAAGCGTGGAGGAGCCTTTAGCTACTATTACTACGAAGGACAGGTTTAGTTTGATTCAACCTGCTATCAATCAGGAGATGTATCTGGACGTTCTCTACAGAATGATGCAGGTGCATGAGCTGAGTGCTGCTATGGGGTTCCCCACAGACTACCGGTTCATTGGAGGGACCACTGCGGCTAAGAGACAAATTGGGAATGCGGTCGAGGTAAATACAGCACGGGCTTTGGTCAGTGCAATATTGGAGGTGCATTGTGGCTAATGAATTAGCACACGAAGTTCCTAAGGACTTCAAAGGTATGTTCGGAATGGTAATATCATGCGTGTGCTTAAGCTGGCCAAGCCGGATAAGCGCAGGAACGTTAGCGATCGTTATTACCTGGAAAATATAAACGACAACAACAAGTCCCTTCGCGTACTGCGCTGGGTACTGGAGAACGGAAAATGGCAATAAAGAAATATCCTTATACGGAAGTGCTTATAGAGAGTAAGTTCTACCCTGATGAAGCATATGACGACGGACCTAACCACGAGAACGCCAGCGGGTGTGACATGTGCTTAGAGCCGGCACAGTATATGACATTCTCTGCAGAGAGTATCGAGCCGCCTGACGGAGAAGCTTATTATATTTGTGAGAGATGCGTAAAAGAATACAGGCTGGAGGACATGATAGAATGAGTAATTATATATGTGATGTAGGAAACGATAAGGTAGTGTTAGAGGTTTATGAGTGTGAATGTGGTCTCCATTTAGGTATGGACTCCACCTACCTTATAGAAACAGAAGGTATTGTTAAAGTAGGGTGTCCTGCTTGTGGGGAGACTTTGATATGCGGCTCTGCAGGTAAGGAGGATCTAGATGAATGATCCATGCAACATAGGGTTTATGCAAGGCTTCGTTCCTCCATGTTGCTTATGCGGAGTAAACCTCAATGGTAAGCATCGTATAAAAACACTCACTACAAACAGAGCGTTTACTATATGTGATGGTTGCTATGATAAGCACATGGATGACACAACAAGCTGCAGTATATGCTATCGGGTGTTCTTAAAGCAAGAGGCAAAAAAAGCTTATATAATATACCCGTGGGGCGATACAGACAGTGGGCGTGTAACAAGTAGTTGCTGCCCTACCTGTGCTCCGGATGGTTATCACTGCTTATCAACAAGAAGTATTGAGTTTCTTGAGCCGGAAGAGGACCGAAAAATGCATAAGGACATAGCCAAACAAAAAATAGCTGAGCACACAAATAATACAGGAGGTAAATAATGTCTGATCCATTACATATTGTTTCCTTCTCAGGAGGGAAAGACAGCACGGCGATGCTAGTGCGCATGCTTGAGCTTAAGATGCCAGTGGATCTCGTATTATTTGCTGATACTTTCTTTGAGTTTGAGGTGATGTACGAGTTCCACGATAGTTTTAAGAGATGGATGGGTAAATATTACCCTGATATACCTATGAAGACTATAGCTACTGAAGCCACTTTTGATCAATGGTTTCATGGCCCTATCTCAAGAGGTGACCGCAAGGGTGAAGTAAGAGGATGGCCTCTATTAGCTTTCCCTTGTTGGTGGAGTCGCGAAAGTAAGTTCAAGCCTCTGGATAAGGAATGTAAGGGCAACATACGCTACATAGGGTATGCTGCTGACGAAACGAAGAGATTAGCTGGCGACGCTATGAAGAGTGACAGCTATCAATCCCCTCTTGGAGACTGGGGATGGGCAGAAAAAGATTGTCTGGATTATTTAGAGACCAAAGGAATAGCAACTCAGTTACACCGGGATTTTAACCGAACCGGTTGCTTCCTGTGTCCTAAACAACCCAGAGCTTCATTAGAAATAATGTGCCAGAAGTATCCTAAAGAGTGGGCCAGAGCGAGGGCTATGGAAGATTCTAATATAAGAGCCTTCCACCCTAAGTACTCACTCAAGGACATAGAAGACGGGCTACACGACAGACTGGTAGCGCCCCCGGAAGACAAGTTAAAAAATATTGATCTGGACGCTATAATAGCTAACGCTAAAGAGTCCCCCAAATGTAGAAATTGTGATTTCATATAAGGAGAATTATGGATAAAGATATTGATTGGAGAGGTGTGTGGAAGATAGAGTACACGCAGGCATGGAAGGACGCTGTAAAGAGCAATATTGAAAAAGGTACATTCGAGTACCACATAACGAAGAGTAAATATGTTGTGGATCATATCGTCACAGAATTGATCTGCAATGAAATACCATTCAAGATACAGCAACTAGGAGCAGGTTATAAAAAGATTTATATTCTGGGCTGTTTGTGCCCTGAATGTAAAGGAAAAGGCATTAAAAAGGAGAAATAAAATGATTACTATAGAGAGGGAAGTAACTAGGGCTATCAGTGATTACACAGAAGCTGACGTTAAAAAGTATTACGCTGCTTATAATAAGGCTGTCAGAGACGGCAGAAGCAGAAATGATGTCATCCATTTCCTGGGAGGAGATCATCTGCTGGGGTATGCAAAGTACGCTTTGCAGTATCTGGCAGGTAAATATCCTAATGTGAAAATAACAAACAAAGAGCTGTACAAGCTCGAGGAGGATTAGAATGGGATTTTTTAGTTTTTTAACGAGTGACAGCGGTGAGAGTATTCGCAACTGTTATACAGAAGAAGGGGCGCGGACAGTGTACCTTCTCCAGCCTAATGGTAAACCTCCTATAGAGGAGACTAGCTATCAAGGCTACGGAGAGTTCGGTGGTGTAGACGCGTATGAATGGCTTGCCCGCAATAATCTACCCAAAAAAGGTCTTAAGGGTTTAAGCTCAGATGAGGTAAGATCCATGGGTATAGCGCTGGGCCTGTCTGAGTATTACTTAGACAAAGATGACGGATCCAAATGGCACTATTCCAGAATGAGAGAGGAATACGGTATTAAGCCTTTCACTGATGATCAGGGTCTCGGTGGTACTTATGAAACTCCTCAATCCAAATATGGAGGTAAGACACCTAACGAACTGATAGCATCAGGACAGTGGGAGAGCCACAAGATGGCAGAGCTTATGATCCCTGAGGGCTCTGAATATAGACCTCTGAAGTTCTCTTACGATAAGAATGCTGTGTACGAGGATCTGCCGGCATCTTCAGATGATCCCTCTCAGGGGTTCTTTGATCTAGGAGGGCATGATGACGAAACATGAATACAAACAGTTTGAGGACGCTGTGAGACTGTTCTTTGAAAGGGAAGGTATCCAGCAACTGGGTTCTCCTATAAACGAGGATCCCTTTTTCAGCAGCAACTGCTGTGAGTGCTGTCGGCGTAATCTGGCGGGGAGCAGGTGGACTGTGCCTGCCGTAATAAAGAATAGTGATATAGATGATCTTACATATAATATATGTGATGACTGCTTATATTACATAAACTACGGTGTCCTCGATGACACCACTATGGAGGAGATGGTATGAGCGTAAGACAGAAGTTTGCATCTTTCTTCGATACTATAACGTTCGGGGAACACAAGGATAAGATATTCGTTGATGTACTTGACGACTCTCCGGATTATATCCAGTGGTGTATGGAGAATGATGTCATAGAAGTATCTAAAGAAATGACACAGCGTGTGGAAAGAACGCTGGAAGGGGGACGTAGGTGAAAAGATACAGACAGAAGAAGATGAAAATGCTTCCTTCTCCTGATGGTCTCTGGGTTCTTCATAAAGATGCTGTGGAGCATCTGCATTCTATGGAGGTAAGGCAGGAGATGAGGGAGCGGTCTATACTGCGTGCTTTAATATTGCAGACTTACTGGGAGGATACGTACCAGAAACAGGTGACGGAAACAGGCTCATGGCCTGCGTCTTTGAAAGGTACCCCCCAGGAGTCCACGATGCAGCTTACAAAAGAGGCGGAGTATAAGTATCGTATGGATTGTTATTTTAACAGGAAAGTGGATCAGAGATATTATAATATCCGCCAGATTATGGACGAGAAAGAAGCAGAGTATTTTTAACACGGCGCACGCGGAGGGGAGATTGTCGTATATATACGACTTTCTTCTGTGCGCCTCCTAAAGGAGAATAAGATGACGAAAGTTTATGGACTTTTAGATGAAGAGGGAAGATGGATGAGCTTCTCTTCCACTGAATACCCGGAAGGCGGATCGGTAGAAGTAAGTGAAGAGGAGCAGCAGATTACATTGAGAGCTCTCGAGACTACCAGAGACAGAGCACAGTATCTCATAGAGAAGCTGGAGAAAGCCAGAGGTGACGCTGCTACTGAGGGTAGAGACTGTGAGATAAAACGCATTATCAAAGGAAGAACGCAATGATAGAGATAACTGTGGCTGTAATTATGGTAACAGGTATTGTGGCAGCGGCTTACCTGAATCATATAAGCCGTTTGCATGTCAAGGCCTATAGGCGTAGTAAAAAAGAGATGGCGCTGCTGGAGAATCTGGAGAATGGTTACATAGCACTTCTCATGGAGATGGTAGATGACGGCAGTGGTAATAAGATGACACCTCTGGCAGCTAAGCGGAGATTCAGAAAAATATTAAGAAAAAAAGGGTACGAAACCCCTGGTTATAATAAATAAGAGGGTTATATGAAAAAACCTGAAAAAATGACTTCTGATGAGTTGCTGGAAGAACTTGATGATTTCTATATGAAAGAAGATATAGTGGCTATGGGAGTTAAAGACCTCCTGCGTACACAAGCATGTAAATCAGAATTAATAAAAAGAGAGGAAGAACCTGGCGGCTGTAATAGTTATCAACGAGCTGGCCGGTATGGGAATGGCTAAAGGAGAAGACGATGCTGGAGAGGAACGAGAGAGCGGAGATTGACGGGCTCATATTTGAGCACATGGAATTTGA
>Ga0136555_1000088_pt1 | contig 34399 bp, 35 predicted proteins | sample AntRauTorckE5432_FD_104927 | JGI IMG/M metagenome (GOLD analysis project Ga0136555, IMG submission 104927) | Saline lake microbial communities from Rauer Islands, Antarctica - Metagenome Torckler E5 #432 | ecosystem: Environmental > Aquatic > Non-marine Saline and Alkaline > Saline | place...
ATGAAATAAAAAATGATCAATATTTTTTAAGCACAGAGGCTTGCGTTTTCTTTGATGAAAGTAAGATTAAATGGAATCTTTACAAAAATAGATATGGAAATTTTATGGAAAGAAAATTGTCTCACTTTAAGGATTGCAAAAAGCCTAATTTGGAAATAGACAACAAAGGGGAATTAAGATATTATAATGAAAGTTCATTATGAAAAATACATGCATAATAACACCAACATGGAACAATGCTGATTATACGGTCAGATGTTTTGAAAGTGTTTTTAGGAACACAGAAGATTATAAAATAATATGGGTGGATAATGGTTCAGAAAAAGAAGATGTGGAAAAGGTTAGAGATTTTTTAGAAAAAAATGGTGTTCCGCATGTTGCAATATTGAACGATGAAAACCTAGGTTTCGTAAAAGGAACCAATCAAGGAATGAATTTGGCAATAAAAGAAGATGCGGATTATGTAGTGCTTCTCAACAATGACACTGAGGTTTTTGAAGGGTGGCTCGATAGAATGATTGCCGTAGCGGATAGCAAAGAAAAGATAGGAATTGTTGGACCCTTGGCCTCACCCAGTCATGGATGGCAAGACATAAACAACCTTCGCAAGAAGAGAGGGGATGAGTTTGGCGATCTTCCTGAATACAATGATGATCCTGAGGCATACGCAAAAATTATAAAAGACAAATACAATGGAAAATCTTTTGAAGTTTATCCAAATGTTGCATTTTTTTGTACATTAATAAAAAAAGAACTGATGGATGATATAGATGTTCTTTCGGAAGACTATGGACTAGGATTTGGAGATGATGATGATTATTGCTCCAGGGCGTTGGATGCCGGATACAAAATATATCTTGCAAAAGATGTGTTTGTGTTTCACAACCACAGAACTACATTCAAAAAGCATTTTACAGAAGAGCAAATCAAAGAAATGGGAAAGAAAAATCGAGAGATACTCATGAAAAATCATAAAAGATACAAGGATTTAATAGACAGGAATCCCAAAAATTTCACAGAATTTAAAGGTTTTTGTAAGGGAATTTATAAAAAAGAAGGATTGCTCGAGAGCCTTAGGTTTTTTATTGGACACATTAAGCACATTATTTTTAATAAAGGAAAAAGTTGGTTATAATTAAAACAATGAAAAATAAAAAAAATAAAATAGCAGTTTATACTGCAATATTTGGAGATTATGATAAATTGATTGCGCCCGAGGAAAAAATAGAAGGGTGTGATTTCTATTGCTTTACTGATAATAAAAATTTAAAATCTGACTTTTTTAAAATCATAAACGTAGAGGGTGAATTTTCTGATCCGACTCGAAATGCAAGAAAAATAAAAACGTTGTCTCACAAATATTTACCGGAGTATGAGTACACCTTATGGATAGATGCAAATATTGTTTTTATAAATTTTGATATAAAAGAATTATTCAAAAAATTTCTAAAAAATAATGATATAGCTATTCATAGTCATCAAGTAAGAAGTTGTGTTTATGATGAATTTGTTACTTGTTCATCTTTAGAAGTCGATGATGCATATTTGATGGCATCTCAAATAGTCAGATACACCAAAGAAGGCTATCCAAAAAATAATGGTTTAGCGGAAACAACAGTTGTTTTCCGAAGAAATACTGAGTTAGTTAAAAAAATAAATGAAGATTGGTGGAATGAAATAAAAAATGGAAGCAGAAGAGATCAGCTCAGTATTGACTATGTTATTTGGAAAAATAGTACTGAATATTTTAGAATTAATGATAGTGTAAGAAATGGCAAGTATTTTTACGTTAAGGAGCATAAATCAAATAGTTATTCAAAAAGATCCGAAAATCTCGAATTAAACGAATTAAGGAAGAAGGTAATGGAAATAGAGGGTAAAAACTGTAAAGAATGTTATTTGGACAAGAAAAAAATAGCCGAAATCGAAATATTAAAAGATGAAATAAATAATATGAAAAGTTCATTTTTTTGGAAATTGAGAAGTTTTTATATTAAATATAAAAGCAAATTAGTTTTTGTAATTTTTCACCCAATATCTTTTGTAAAGAAATATTTCAAAAAAATATAGCTTCATGAATAATAAAACATCAATAATAGTTACATCCCATAATTACGGGACTTATTTGAAGAAATGCCTTGATTCTTTATTCTATCAAACTACTCAAGCCCTGGAAATTATTTTAATAAATGACAGTAGTTCAGATAATACCGATGAAATAGTCAAAAAATATGGAAAGTATAAAAATTTTTCATATTACAATGTTGATTTTCAAAGTGCGCAGAAATCGAGAAATTTTGGCTTGAAAAAATCCAAGGGTGAGTATTTGTTGAATATGGATGCTGATAACTATTTAGATAAATATTTTCTAGAGAAAACTGAGAAAGTTCTTGATGATAACAGTGATATCGACCTAGCTTATACTGACCACATTGTATTTGGAGATGAAAACCTAATAGCAGAAACAGCTCAAGGAAATCATTGGCAGTCAAAGAATTTCGACTATAATGCACTTAAACAAATGAATTATATCGACACAACTTCCTTAATAAGAAAAAGGGAGTTTGATGGTTTTGATGAGCGCGTTAGACGTTTTCAGGACTGGGATGCGTGGCTTACTTTTTTGAAAGACAAAAAGGCACAAAGAGTTGCAGAACCACTTCTTTTCAAAAGACTGCATAAATCCTCCAAGACATCTTTGGTCCAGCTTTACATGGAAAGGTTGCGCGTTATGTCCAAGCATAATATTTTAAATATCCACAAATGTGAAAACAAAAATAGCGATATTTTTGATTATGTTAAAGGAAAAACATTTTGTATTATTATGGGCACGCAGGGGAATAGTGTTTTTCTAGATAATTTAGTCGAGAGAGGTAAATATAAAAAGCTATTTATCTATTTAGTAGATAGGGATGATAAAGAGTGTCTTAGAAAAATGAAAAAAATGTTGCGTAGAAAAAAAATAGTTTATAGAGTACTTCGCGATTACAATATAGACAAATCATTGAAAGGTTTTAGGATGAATAATTATATGCCAGCTTATAGTACGGATAGTATAATTATTATAAATAATATGGATGATGAAAAGTGTTTTTGCACAAACAAGAAGTGTGATATTATCTATAAAGCTAGTTGTGAATTACTTGAATGTGAAAAATTTGACGATATTGACTGTGTAATTTTTAGTAAAAAAGGTATAAATAAATTTTTAAATGTTTAATTATGGGAAATAGCAAGACATATATAATAACTCCAACTTGGAACAATTCTGACTATACAATTCGTTGCTTTGATAGTATTGCGAAAAATACGAATGATTATATTATCGTGTGGGTAGATAACGCTAGCGAAGAATCAGAGCGAGAAGAAGTGAAGAATTTTCTTGAGAAAAACAATATCCCTCATATTGCTATCCTCAATGATGAGAATCTAGGTTTTGTAAAAGGAACTAATCAAGGACTTAAAAAGTTTCTAGAAGATGCAGATGCAGAATATGTTGTTTTTCAAAACAATGACACCGAAGTGACTCCTAGTTGGCTTGAGAGGTATATAGAAGTTGCTGAAAGTGATCCCGAGATTGGCTTGGTGGGACCGGTTACATCCCCATGTGATAGTTGGCAGTCTGTAAAGTATTTGAGCAATAAGTTGAGCATATTTAGTGACCTTCCTGAGTATAACAATGATTACAGGGAATATGCAAAATTAATCAATGAAAAATATGAAGGCAGGACATATGATATTACAGATGGAATACTAGCTTTTTTCTCAACTCTTTTAAAAAGAGAAGTTGTAGAGCAAGTTGGGATGCTTTCAGAAGATTATGGTGTGGGTTTTCGAGATGATGATGATTATGCAGAAAGATCACGCAATCTTGGATGGAAATTAGTGCTTGCTTGTGATGTGTTTGTTTTTCACAATCATAGAACAACCTTCAAAAAAAGGTTCAGTGAAGATGAAATCGAGGAAATGATGGCTAACAATATGAAAACTTTTCGAAAAAAACACCGTGGATTATATTTCAAAATAGGAAAACTAGATACAGATTATTTTTTATCTTTAATGCGGAAGGGTTGGCATACATTGAGAAAGCAAGGTGTAAGGAAATTTTTTTCTGATCTAAAAAATTTGCTTCTGCATGGAAGAAACTATTTCAAGTAAAGCACAATTTTTACATGCAAAAAACACCTTTGATAAATAGAGGTGCTTTTTTCTTTTACTTATTAGTATTCAGAAGATATACTTATATCATCAAGATAATATTTTGCAATTCTTTGCCAATCCCAATCCTTATCATAAGCAAGAGTGAGGGCGCCATGGGCGCTTATTCCCACCATATGATTTCCTCCCGAAACAAGCTCCGAGGTGCTTTTGTAAGAGTTGTCCCAATAGTCTCCATTGTAGTCTCCATAAGGATCACTTACTGATTGACACCAAGGATAGAGTTTTGACCCCCAGCGTTCTTCAAAGCTTCTAGTTCGCCCATCTGTCCAAGAAGAGTAGGGTGTTAGTGCTATATCACCATCATGTTTTATTATTTCCCCCTGAGTTGCTTCGGCGCCTTGTTTTATACGAGGATAAGCTTCTTCCCATTCATATCCTTTGTATATTTGATTGCCAGGAGTGGCATCAACTTTAAATCCTTCTGTCGCATAAGCAGTAGAGTGAAGTATTTTCCAATAACCATAGGTTTTATACATTGTGGTCATGAGCTTATTGTACTCCATTGGACCAGTGCCTGTGATCTCTCCCATTCCCCAAGAGTATTGTTCTAGTGGTAGTTCGTTTATAGTCCATATTTTCTTGCTAGTATCACTATATCTTACTCTTATTTTTGTTCTATATTTATCATAAGATGATTCAGGTTTATGAACATTGAATATGATAGAATTTTTCTTAGAAGAATCAGCTGCTTCAAATATAACTTCTTTATTAACTATTATATCATCAATGGAATTGTATATCCTTAGGTTTCCATCGCTTTCATACTTTATTTTAGTTACTGCATCATTCGGAACAGTGGCATAAACTCTTCCTTGTTCGTTTTTTATTTTATAAGAATAATTTTCAGACTCTATTCTTATAGGATCATCTTGTGTCTCACTTTTACTATAAGACCATAGTCCAATAGATATTTCAGGTCCCAAAAGTGGAATGAGGAGTCTATCTTTTTCAGATTCTGAGGTCGTAAAGAAGTGAGCTTTGTTCACTTTGTTATAAAATCTATACAAAGGCCTATTGCCGCTATCAGTTGTTGGAACATAATAAGCTATGCCTTCGTATCTCCATTCTGTTTCTGGATATGTGGCTATGATTTTGTCTTTTTCGCTTGATGATGTAGTAAAAAAATGTGTTCTATATCTAGATGAATAAAACCTATAAACAGGCCTATTTCCCTCAGAGTTTATAGGAACATAAAAAGCTATCCCTTCATAACGCCACTCGTTAGAAGAATATGTAGATATAATTTTGTCTTTTTCGCTCGGAGACATTGTGAAGAAATGAGCCTTATGAGAGGGTGAATAAAAACGATAAATAGGTCTAGTTTCTTCGGAGTTATAAGGAACAGAATAAGCTATTCCTTCATACCTCCATTCCGATGCCGCTTGCGAATTTTCCGCAGGTATGAATAAAATTATGAATAATGTTAGAAAAAGCAGTATATTTAATTTCTTCTTTTTTGTATTTATTTTACTGATCATAATAAAAATAAGACTTTTTAGTAAAGTTAATTAGGTAAATTATAGCATTTTTTGAGATTTTTGCCATTTTTTATCTTGATTTTTTATATAATTTAGTTAGCCGGTTATTTCTTAAATTATACCACTTTTTATCTATTTTTCGATAGAAAGCGAGGGGGTATTATGAAGAAAGTATTATGTATTATGTATAAAAATGTTTTCAAAGTGTTGCCATATATTAATATATGGCAACACTTTGAAAATGCAAAATAATTTAAAATAATTTAAAAAATAATTACGTAAATGTGTATGTAAATGTGTACATAAATAAATTAGCGTTATTTGTACCTTATGTCATTCCAGAAGATTACCTAATTTACGGATATTTTAGCATAGATTCCGGATAAGCTAATTTCTTAAGGCTCTCCGCCGCGGCGGACTCGCCGAGAAATTATGCTTTCTGGAATGACATAAGTAGGAGCTTCCAAAACATTTAAGCAACAAGTTTCAATGAAGTTATTGACAATATCTCTAGGATATGTTAAACTGTAGGTAAGAAAAAATAATACTTTTAGTTTATAAGTAGATATATGGATAATTTTCTGACAATTATATATGGATCAAAACAGACGGTTTTTACCAGCAGGGAAATCGCTATTTTAATTAAGGAAGAAAACGCTAATAAGCTTAAATCAAAATTAGCCTATTATGTTAAAACCGGAAAATTAATTCGTCTCCGTCGCGGAGTTTTTTCAAAAAATTCAGCTTATGATAAAAATGAATTGGCTGTTAGAATTTTTACTCCTTCATATATTAGTTTTGAAACGGTTTTGGCAAAAGAAGGTGTTATATTTCAATATTACGAAGCAGTTTTTGTCGCCAGCTATCTTTCGCGAAATTTGAAATTTAAAGATAATAAATTAATATTTCGCAAGTTGAAAAATGAAATACTATTCAATCAAAAAGGTATAATTAATCGAGGAACATATTTTCAGGCGTCAAAAGAAAGAGCTTTTCTTGATATGCTTTATTTGTTTGGTGATTATTACTTTGATAATCTTCGAAGTATCGACTGGAATATTTGTTTTGATATGGTTGATATATATGGAAGTAAAACAATGAAAAAAAGATTAAAAAACTATTATAAAAAATATGCTAAATAAAGAAAAACACAAAGTAATAATGGCTCGGATATTGAAAGATATTTATTCCGATGTTTCTATTTCATCTCTTTTGGGATTTAAAGGTGGGACAGCGGCTTACTTTTTTTATGACTTGCCAAGATTTTCCGTTGACTTGGATTTTGATTTGCTGAATGATTCTGAATCAAATAGAGACTTAGTATTTGAAAAAGTAAGAAAGATTATTTCAAAGTACGGAGAAATAAAAGATGAGCAGAAAAAATTTGCGACTGTATTTTTTGCACTATCTTATGAGGCAAATGAACACCAGATAAAGATTGAAATCAACACAAGAAAAACCGGCGCTAATTATGAAATGAAAAATTATTTTGGCATTCCGGTACTGGTGAGTACCAAGGAATCAATGTTTTCAGCCAAGCTTGTCGCGATGCTGAATCGCAAGAGGTTTGCGGCGAGAGACCTTTTTGACGTGTATTTTTTTCTCAAAAATAATTGGAATACTGATAAGAAAGTTTTTGAAGCATATGATATATTTTCAGAAAAAGAGTATATAAAAAAATGTATCTCCTTCATTGAACGCATTCCAGAAAATGTTTTACTGAAAAATCTCGGCGAGCTTATTGATGAAAAGCAGAAAGATTTTGTTAAGATAAAGATGAAGAATGAAATAATTTTTATGTTAAAAGTTCGTTGGAATATTAAGGATTAGTTTAGTATTTTTGAGAGAGCGACTCGAATTTGAGAGCGACTCACATCCCGAAAAGCTTACGCCTCGGGACATAGCCCCAAATGACTCAAATTACTTTTCTATAATGTTAATTTGTAAATATATAATTATTGTAAGTATATCATTTTTTGGTTGTTTTTGTGAGGTTTGACAGTTATTCACTAATATGTTACAACTCTTTTAGTGATAAATTTTTATCAATAAAAGAAATGAATTTTTTAAAGTTTAGAGAAAAAGTTAAGGATCTGCCTTGCTTTGAGACCAAAGAGCTAAGGCTGGTTTTGGGAGTTTATTTTGCAGATACTACTTTATTAAATCTTAACAATTACAAATATGAATCTATTTAAAATCGCAAAAGCTCAATAGGGAATAGTATATGAAAAGCGTTGCGCGGCTTCACTTTGTATATAAAAATATTTTAATTTTTATAAATAAAACTTCTATTTTATTTTAAAAAAAAACTAGCTTGGAAAAGCTAGTTTTTTGATGAGCATAGTTTACTTATAGGTACTTTTCCAAATTTTCTATCATAATTTTTCGCAAGTTTCATTTGATCTTTATTTGCTAAATATGTAGCTTTTTTTACTATTCTCTTTTTTTCTTTAGATGATAAGGCAAAGAAATCTGTACTAATTTCCTCTTTTTCATTTTTTCTTCCAATTTTGTTGATAAATTTTTTTAACATAATTCTTCGGTTAATGATTTTATAGTATAATTTGATTGTAAATAATTGTCAACATTAGTTATGTTTAATTTTATTTTTTCGGTATTATTAGAGAAATTTTTTATAACTAAATTTACTTCAATACTATTTTTAAATTCTTTTTTTAATTTATTAACATTTTTTCTTGAATTAAAAAATGCTTCAATAAATGCTTTTTTAGGGATATTTCTTCCTTCAATCTTTTCTCTTCTTTTTGTGAAATCCCAAGCTATTAATGGATCCTGATATATGTAAAATATTCCAATTTTTCTCTTCTTTTTTAATGATCTTGTAATATTTTTATGTGCTACTGAATAAGATGATAGAGTTCCATCTACTAAAACATTTTGCTTGTTTTTGATTACATGGTCGTGCAATTTTTCAACTCCAACAGAAGCCGCCGATTGAATATCGCTAGAATTTTTACCATCATATTGAGGAATAAAATTTCTAATTTCATCCGCATCAATTCTTACTATCCTAGAATTATTTAATTGCCTTAGCAATTGTTTTGAAAACTCTGTTTTTCCAGCACCAGGTGAGCCAGCCATAAAAATAGAAAACGGATTCTTTGCGGGAGGAAATTTGTCAATATTTGCAAAATTATTTATTAAATTTACTTTATTTTTCTTTATGAAATTTATAGCTTCTGTAGATTTTTTCATATTTTTATTATAACATATTTTATAGTAAATGATTAATTTATCGCATTTATTAAAGCCATCATCCACAATAGACGGTCACCCGTCTATTTAGCAGGCAAGCTTTTCCGCCGCCGCGGGGAGAGAAAGGGGGTGATTGGTGATTCTATATATTTAAATTTTTATATAATTAAGTGCTTAAATGTTTAAATGATTAGATGTTTATATGCTCACATGCTCACATGCTTAAATGCTTTGATGCTCACATGCTCACATGTTTACATACTTGATTTTATCCTTATTTTAGTTAAGATAGACTAATCGCTCAAGAAATCTTTGGCGATTTAAGGTTATATAGTTATTTGAAATACAAGAGTTATAATTTAGAAAAATTATAAAATACCATCAAAAAAACCCAAGGAGGAAGGAAAATGAAGATAGTAATGATTGGAGCTGGCTATGTCGGACTAGTTACCGGAGCATGTTTCGCTGAGTTTGGTCACAGCGTAACATGTGTGGACACAGATGATGACAAGATTCAAAAGCTCAATGAAGGTTCCATCCCCATTTATGAGCCTGGACTTGGTGCGTTAGTAGAGAAAAATGTCGAAGAGGGGAGGCTTGAGTTTACAGCTTCTCTTGACTCTGTACCTGGAGCCGAGGCAGTATTTATAGCTGTAGGCACGCCTAGTAGCAGGAGGGGAGATGGTCACGCTGATCTCTCATATATTTATGGGGCAGCTAAGTCAATCGCTTCCCATCTTCAGAGCTACACGGTCATTGTTGGCAAAAGTACTGTGCCTGTAGGAACTGCAAGGCAAGTTGCTCGAATTATTCGAGAAACAAATCCTGATGCCAGCTTTGATATTGCATCCAATCCTGAGTTTCTTCGCGAAGGTGCTGCTATTGAGGATTTCATGCGACCAGACAGAGTTGTAATCGGGGTTGACTCAGAGGAGGCAGAAAATGTCCTCAAGGAAGTATATCAGCCGCTTTATCTCAAGGATACTCCGATAGTGAAGACTGAGATTGAGACTGCTGAGCTTGCCAAGTATGCAGCCAATGCTTTTTTGGCTGTCAAAATATCGTTTATCAATGATATGGCAAATCTCTGCGAAGCTGCTAATGCTAACGTGGTAGACATTGCCAAGGCAATTGGTATGGATAAAAGAATTGGCGAAAAGTTTCTTCATCCAGGACCGGGATACGGAGGATCGTGTTTTCCCAAGGATACCTTGGCGCTTACGAGAGTTGCTCAAGAAAATGGAGCTGATTTGAGAATTGTTTCAGCGGCAATCGAGGTCAATAGTTCTCAGAAATCGCGAATGATCAGAAAAATTCGCGAAGCTCTCGGTGAAAGTGAAACCGGCAAAACCATTGCAGTGTTGGGACTTACTTTCAAGCCAGAGACTGATGATATGAGAGACGCACCTTCTCTTACGATTTTGCCCTCTCTTCTTGAGAGAGGAGCTCGTATTGTCGCGTATGATCCTCAGGGTATGGAAGAAGCTAAAAAGTATCTTCCTGAGGGTATCAAGTACGCCAACGATGCATACGAGGCTTGCCAGGGAGCTGATGCTGTTGTTCTTATGACTGAGTGGAACCAGTTTCGCGCGCTGGATTTTTATACTATAGGCAAATCCATGCGAAACAAGGTTTTTGTCGACCTGAGAAACGTATATCCGCCAGGTCATGTCAGAGCTAGCGGTTTCCATTATGTAGGAGTTGGTCGGAAGTAATTTTTTCTAAATTTAAATCGCGAAATTTTTCGCAAAAAACCCGGAAGTCTAAACGGACTTTCCGGGTTTTTTTATAAGTATATTTTATTATGTATTTCTTGTTTGTATATTGTATTATGAATTATGAATACTATTTAACTTGTTAGATATTAAAAGCGTTGTTTACAATTCAATGGGATAAAAATATTCAATAAGTTTTCTGTCTGTGATTCTTGATCAGAGCCTATGGTGGTGGTATGACAATCAATTAGAGTCATTTATAAGAAGCTAACGAAGCTAAAAGCTAGCAAGCTAGCATGCTATCTTCCAATCCCTTTATAAATAACTCCAGATTTTTCTATCTCATTTTTATCCAAGACATTCATGCCGTCCAGGATAATCTTTATCCCATATTTTTTAAGTAACTCGCCATTTACAACCTCAAACTCTCGATGATTGGTTACCAGTATAATGGCATCTGATTTTTTGAGGATTGTTTCCAGTGTTTTGCAACTAGATTTTTTTAGAATATGAGGGTCAAAAGTATGTACTTTGGCTTTGTATTTTTCCAAAGCTTTGACTATTCCGTAAACAGGAGACTCTCTATCATCATCTACGTTAGCTTTATAGGATATTCCCAAAACACCCACGTTTGTTCCATTGAGTGGCATTTTAACCTCGTTCAATTTGTCTTGCAAGAGTTCCACGGTATAGCTTGGCATAGAATTATTGATTGCTCGGGATGTTCTTAGAAGCTTGTGGTCAAATCCAGCTCTTTTGGCTCTTTCAATCAGGTAGTAGGGATCAACTGGTATGCAATGTCCACCAATGCCTCTGCCTGGATAGTGAGCCATAAAAGCAAATGGCTTAGTGCTGGCTCCATCAATAACGTCCTTGATATCTATGCCCAGCCTATCAAATGATTTGGCTAGTTCGTTGACGAAAGCGATGTTGATATCTCGAAAAGAATTTTCCACCACCTTGCAAGCTTCAGCTTCACGAATATGTTTCATTGACTTTATTTCTCCATCTATTATCGACTCATAAAATTTTTGAGATTTCTGAAGACCTTTTTTTGTAAAGGCTCCAACCACCCTTGGAATATTGGTAACATTCCACTTGGGATCACCCGGATTGATCCTTTCCGGGCAATGTGCGATAAAAACATCTTTTCCTATTTTATAACCATGATCTTCAAATATTGGTTTTACAACTTCCTCTGAAACCCCAGGATTAACTGTTGATTCTAGGACAATCAATGCTTCTTTTTTGAGGTTTTTAGCAACCATCTCACAAGCTCCACGAACAGGACCCAGGTTTGGGTTAAATTGACTGTCGACAGGTGTAGGAACACATATAAGCACTATATCGGCTTTTCTTATTTCTTTCTCATCAGAAGTTGCCCTGATAGGGAAGATAGGTAGGTTTTTGTGAAGAAAGTCTTCTTCAATAGGAGAGACTCCTTTGTTGATTGTTTTTACTTTTTCCTCATCCAATTCCAAGCCGATGACGTTGTAACCTTTTTCTTTGGCACGAACCGCCAAAGGAAGACCAACATATCCCAGCCCTATTACGCATACTGTTTCTTTTTTTGTCATATATTTGATTAACTAGCCCTGAAGTATTTTACTACAGAGTAAACTTCATTAGCTTTTTAGAATTTGATTATAAAAAGTTAGAAGCCACAAGCTATTTATTATTTTTTATTATTCTGAATTAATTTTTTTCAATTTGCAGCTTACCCTAAAAAGCTAAGGAAGCCAAAAGCTATAAGCTCTTTATAATGATATCGCTTAAAATAAGTTTTGGCAAACATAAATACGAATTAAGAATTGTGAATTAAGAATTATGATAATCTAATTTTTAAAGCCAGGTAATAACTAATACATAATTCGTAATACCTAATTCATAATACAAAACTGGCATTGACAGAAAATATCATTTACTATATATTAAAGATACTAAAAAGCCCAGAGAGGCTTTTTAAAAAAGGTTAATTCTCTGTTATCATGTAAAGTCTACACTTTGTGGCAGGCGAATTTTTACGATTATATGAATGAGCTATAGGAAATAATTACTGGTTTTAATTTGGTGCAAAACTTTTTGTTAAATTATAATCAGGTATGTAAATAAAATGAAAAAACTAATAAATTTTGTTCGGGAAGCCAAAGCAGAGCTCATGAAAGTCAACTGGCCAAACAGAGAACAAACAACGAATTACACATTGATAATAATAGGAGTTAGTATAGTGGTAGCGATATTTTTAGGTGGTTTAGACTATCTTTTCGCTGAAGTTTTAAAGAAAATTATATAAGATCAGCTTATAGCTTATAGCTTATAGCTCTTAGCTCCATTAGCTTTTAAAAAGCTAAAAGCTAATGAAGCTAAAAGCTAGTGAAGCTAGTAAAATTATGGCAAAACAAACTCAACATCACGGACGTTCTTGGTATGTGCTACATACTTATTCAGGATATGAAGAAAACGTTACTCATAACCTAAAGCAAAGAATTGATTCAATGGATATGCAGGATTCGATTTTTGATGTGATAGTTCCGAAAGAGAAAAAGATTAAAATTAAGAATGGCAAAAGAGTTACAGTGGAAGAAAGGATTTATCCCGGATACGTGCTAGTCGACATGATAGTGACCGACGCTTCTTGGTACGTTGTAAGGAACACTCCAAATGTGACAGGATTTATTGGACTTGGAACTACTCCAACGCCAGTTGATCCAGCCGAAGTTATAGCCCTCAAGAAAAGAATGGGTGTCAGTGAGCCAAAGTTCAAAATTGACGTTAGAGAAGGAGATGGTGTAAAAATAACCGACGGACCCTTCAAAGATCATGATGGAAAGGTCAAAGAAGTAGATGATGAAAAGGGAAAGGTAAAGGTTTCCGTTTCTATTTTTGGAAGAGAAACACCTGTAGAGTTAGACTTTTTGCAAATTAAGAAAATATAATGAATTAGCTTATAGCTTATAGCTTTTAGCTTATAGAAAAAGCTAAGAAGCTAGGGAAGCTAAAACCTAAAACCTAAAAAAATATGGCAGAGAAAACTATTATAAAATTACAAATTCCAGCAGGCAAGGCCAATCCAGCTCCTCCAGTAGGACCGGCATTGGGTCAGCATGGTATAAATATTCAAGAGTTTTGCACTCAATTCAATGACAAAACCAAAGATAAGATGGGAGATGTTATCCCAGTTGAGATCACAGTTAATGAGGATAGATCTTTTAGCTTTATAATGAAAACTCCTCCAGCAGCAGAGCTTCTCAAGAAAGCAGCTGGAATAAAAAAAGGTGCAAGCAATCCTTTGACTGACAAAGTGGGAAAAGTTAGCAAAGATCAAGTTAAGGAAATTGCCGAAACCAAGATGGAGGATTTAAACGCAGATGATGTTGAAGGAGCTATGAAGATTGTAGCAGGAACAGCTCGTTCAATGGGGATAAAAGTTGAGTAAAGAAGCTTTAGAAATGTAGGATTTTGGGACTAAGTGAATTTATTCGAATAATTCGGGTGTAAATTAGGGCTATTCGAGTCGATCTAATTAATTTAATTTGTGGGAGGGGATTAGTTAAAGGTTAAAAAGTGCAAAGTTAAAAGTGAAAAACAAACTTTATAAACTTTCTTACTTTAAAACTTTACAAACTAGTTTTCGAATCACCACGAAAAAATATGAGAGGAAAAAAATACAAAGGAGTTTTGGAGAAAATAAGCAAGGAAGCTATTTATTCAATTGAAGATGCTCTTAAACTAATCAAAGAAAACAAGATTTCCAAATTTGATGAGTCAGTTGAGGTTCACATTAATACCAATATTGATCCCAAGAAAGGTGATCAGCAGATCAGAGGATCAGTAGTGCTTCCTCACGGAACAGGAAAATCTAAGAAAGTTACTGTTATTACAAGTACCAAAGAAAAAGAAGCCAAAGATGCTGGAGCTGACGCAGTAAAAGGAGAAGAGCTAATAGAAGATATCAAAAAAGGTAAAATTGAATTTGATGTGCTTATCGCTACTCCGGAGATGATGCCAAAACTTGCTCCGGTTGCGAAAATTCTTGGACCCAAAGGAATAATGCCAAATCCAAAAACTGACACTGTCACTGATAAGATCAAAGAAGCTGTGGAAATGGTAAAAAAAGGAAAGGCTGATTTCAAAAATGACAATACTGGAAATGTTCATCAGGTTATCGGCAAGGTTTCATTTGATGAAGCTAAACTTAAAGAAAATTTTGACGCTTTTATAGAGGCTTTGGAAAAAACGAAAGGAGAAGGGGTTAAGGGTAAATTTATCAATAAAACTGTTATTTGTTCAACAATGAGTCCTGGAATAAAGGTTAAAGCGTAGGATAGCTTTGTTAGCTTATAGCTTTTAGTGTTTAGGCGTTTCATAAAAAGGTACCTCAAAAAGGTACCTTTTTTGATTTAGAAATATTTTAAGATATGATGAAGTGTGGCTGTGCAGTGAAGTTGTGATATAGCTAGAGACGGTGAGGTTAATCTTTTTTTGATATTGGTTTTGCATAATACATAATACTTGCTACATAATACAATTCTCACATCAGTCTCTGATTTTTTCAATTAACCCACCTTTGCCAAGTATGTTCTCATTAATTGACCCTTGGTGAGATTTATAACTTCGTCTATCTCATGATCCCTGAGCTTTCTATATCTTGAAGATTCTGAGAGTTTCAAATTTTCTATGTATTTATCAAGAAGCTTTTCGAAGAGTTCATCATTAGAATTTAATTTCCTGTAGGCGTTCATATTTTGAACGATTCTCATTGAGATATAGTTTGGATTGGATTTTATTTGTGATTCTTTTGTTTTTGCTTTAACTAGTTCTAAATATTCCATATTTCTAAATATTCTTTTGTAGTAATTTCTGCTTTCTTTCGGCCAAGCTTTTTCACGGTTTTCATATTTTTTGAAATCTTTCGGATTCCAATTATAGGAAGCAAGCAGTTTTTTCTGAGCTTCTTTAGTATCTCCTTTTTCAAAGTCTTTTTCTCCAATTTTGTGTATCTTGTACAGTCCTGCGAAATATAATTTGCCAAAAGCTCTGCCGTAATTATTATCTTCTTGAATAAGATTTTTTATTTCCTGAACATCTGCGCTTGTCATGTCGTCATATTTTTTGCAAGCAAAACCTATTCCTTCTTTTCTTTTCCATACGTCTAGCATTCTGACAACTTCCTTGATAGTGATTGGCATGGTTTGCATCACGCCAAAAGCACCGGCGCTAGATTCAGCTTTGGAATTGTATCCTGACTCTTGGAGCTGAGTAGCAATAAAAAAATTATCAGAAAATATTTCATTAGGAACAAAGTCTCCTTTTTCAAATAACTCATTATATTTCTCTAGAACTTTTTCTGCTATTTCTTGGGGAGTGTTAGCTACCAATTCTTTTGACTTTTCAGCTTCAATCACTGGAACATCTTCTTCAATTTCTGTTGACTGTGTGTTGGAAATGGTACTTTCTTTTTTTGAATTCTCTACAAATTCGTTTTGCTTATTATTTTTTCTTTGAAAAAATGTGCTCATTACTTCGATTAGTTTAGATGTTTTTTTGGGATAATTTGCAGAGGCTATTGCACCTGTGCCTGCCAACAATCCAATAGAAAGCTCCATGAATTTGCGACGGTCCATGGATGGTTCTGATTTTTTCTCAGGTTTCTCTTCGGCAGGAGATATTTTTTCAAATATATTTTCCATTTCTATTTTTATGTTTATTTTTTATAATATATCTATTTATTTTTAATTATATAACAATAACAAAAAATAATCCATGCATCTGTTTAAAATAATCCATGCCCTCACAATCAATATCTTCCAATGATTTAAATGATTTAAAGTGTTGCCATATATTAATATATGGCAACACTTACTATTTCAAACAAATATTTAGATTTTTGTGAAACTTATTGAAAAATAAAAAAAATGATGCTAAGATAAATTTTGTTATCGAATATTGGGTCGTAGCCAAGCGGTAAGGCACTAGGTTCTGGTCCTAGCATGCGGGGGTTCGAATCCCTCCGACCCAACAGATATAAAATTAAAAACATGTACGATTAGTATGTGTTTTTGTTTTTTGTTCGGCCTTGAAGGGATTCGAACGGGCAGAAAACGAACGTTGAGCTGGTGAAACAAGTACGTACCTCGGTACGTACTTTTTGAATTTTAAATATTAGCTGATATAGGTATTTTTATTTATCTGATAGTACTTGTTTTTTAAAAATCTAGAATTAAAAATTTTTTTCTGATAAAGTAATTCAATACATTCGTAACTTTTATTGAATAAGAAAAATATTTTTGAATAAATAGCTGATAATATGGTATTATAGAAGTACGTTTTCAATTGAGGTAGGTTTGCATAACTTTTAAAAAATAAAAATTTAATACAAATAAAATGGAGCCAGAATTAATAGAAAAATTTAAGAAGCAAGATGAAAAATTAGAGAAAATATATGTGTCAGTAGAGAAAACCCGAAGATATTTTCTGTGGACCTTTATTGTTACGATCGTGGCTTTTGTTCTTCCTGTAATAGGGCTTATTGTTATTATTCCTTGGTTTTTGAAGATTATGTCAGAAATGTATTCAGGTTTGGGAATATAATTAAAAACAAAAAATATTTTTGTAAAACAGCAAGGCGCTCTTTGCTTTCAAGAAACCAATTTACTCAAAGCAATTGATTAAGTGGCAAGTAAAACTAAGCAATTAATTAATCAAGTAGGTAGGTAAGTAAGTAAATAAATAAGTAAATAAATAAACTCCACTACCATATTACGTAATATGGTAAAAAAATAACTATAAATAATTTTATGAAAATTGCTATTCAGGCTGCTGACTTGGACAATTCACGTATTGATGGAACTAGAGTGTATCTTTTGAATGTTTTGAAATATTTTGGCAAATTAGCTCCAAAGGATAAATTTTTTATTTACCACAAGAAAGATTTCAACCCAGAACTTAGACCGCCTAATTTTTCTAATTATGTTATTAAGAAAATATATTCTCCATTTCTCTGGACACAAACAAAATTTTCTTGGGATATCAGAAAAGATAAAATTGATACTGTTTGGATGCCAATGCACAACGCACCTTTTTTTAAAAGCAAGAAAATAAAGACCGTAGTAACTATACATGACCTAGCTTTCAAAAAATTTCCCAAAACTTTTCCCCAAAAAGATCTTTTTAAGCTCAATTCTCTCACAGGTTTAGCTGTTAGTAGGGCTGACAAAATAATCGCTGTCTCCCAATCTACCAAAAAAGATATTTTAAAATTTTATCCAAACCTATCTGAGGACAAGATAAGGGTTATCTATCATGGTTTTGACAAAGAATTATTTCAAAAAAAATATGAAGAAGGTCGAGTAAGTAGTTTTTTGAAAAAGAATAATTTAGAATCTAAAAAATATTTACTTTATGTTGGAGCTATTCAACCTAGGAAAAATCTAAAAATTTTGATAACTGCCTTTGAATTACTGAAACTTAAAAAAGGAAATGAAAATTTAAAACTTGTTATAGCTGGAGGAAAGGCTTGGAATTGGAAAGGAACCATGAAAAGAATAGACAAGAGTTCCCAAAAAGAAAATATTATTTTAACGGGCAAAATTTCCTTTGAAGAGTTGTCTGTTGCGTATAGAGAAGCTCTGGTTTTTTGTTTTCCTTCCTTGTATGAAGGTTTTGGTATTCCTGTGCTCGAGGCTTTTGCTAGCAAAATTCCTGTAGTAGCAGCTAGAAACTCTAGTCTAGAAGAGGTTGGAGGGGATGCAGCAGCATATTTCAAGGAGTCAGATCCAGAGGAGTTGTTTAGAAGAGTGGATAGTATTTTGCGAGATGATAACTTGAGAAGAGAAATGATTGAGGGAGGATTGAGGCGATTAGAAAAGTTTTCCTGGGAAAAATGCGCCAAAGAGACTTTGGATTTTTTGAAAGCATAGATTGTAATTATCAATTTTTCCAAACAAAATTTGTGCAATTTGGCGAAGATCTGAGTTTAAAGTATAAAAAAACAAACAGAATGTGAAAAATTATGCTTAGAGTTAAGATTACCTCTCATAGAACGAGAGGTTTTTTATTTTTCAAAAAGAACTTTATAGAAGTAATAGAGGATGCTCAGTGAAAAAATAGCAATAATAGCAATATTTATAGACTCGAACTTTATTGATGATAAGGTCAAGACTAGGAGCACAAAAATTGACCAAACAAATACTAGCCATTTATTTTTTCGGTTTTTGTAAGATAGGTCAAGCTTCCTGCCTATTGTAGCCATTGCTATTACTGTAACTACTGCAAATAGAGTTAGTTTCAGGAAACTAAGGTGCATAGATATGATCCCGGGCATAATACTTTCAGCCAAGAGGCTAAAAGACCATACCAAAAAAGTTAACACCAAGATTGTTTCCAAGAGTCTGTATATCAATATTAATTTTTCTTTTTTTGAATTCATATTTTTTAGAGTTTTTCTCCTAGGAATCTGGTTTTAATTTTATTTTTTATATCAGCAAGGAAAATTAATAAATTATCTTTACTAGCTGTTTTTTTGAATTCTAGATTTATATTTTTTAGCTTTATATTATTATCGATGTCGGAAAGCTTAAATTGATAATCTTTGCCCGAGAAGTTATTGATATTTTCTATTTTTATTGTGCAATAGTATCTGTTTTTAAAAAGAAAGGCTTTTTCTAACTGACAATTATCTGTTACTTCTAAACTTTTCTCTTGGACGAGGATATTGTTTTTAAAGTCTTTTACCCGAGGTGTTTTTTTGGTATCAAGTATTTGCTTTTCCTTGTTTGATATCAAAAAATATTTACCGGTATCAGTAGCAAGGACTGAATTCTCGGGATGAGCTGATGTTATGTTGAGGAGTTTGGTTTTTTCGTACTCGCTTAGGTCCACTGGATGAGGTTCAATATTTTCCCATGCGTAGCCTAGCCCTTCAAACGTTTGCGGGTTATCAAATGGACTTTTCTTGCCTTCTCCAATTATATAAATAGCGTTAGGCGAGGATATTAATAAGTTTTCATCAAGAGTTGATGGAATGTGTTTTTCTGGAGTAGTGGGATAAAAAAATGCTTTATAAGATTTCCTTAAATCGACATTGGTGTTTTTAAGCGACGATGACTTTTTTTGCAATGTTACGGAGACCCTTATCTCAGAAAATTCCTGATCACTGGAAGCAAAGAAAACAAGATTGTCTTCTTTTGAGGATAAATCGGTAATCGTGTTTTTCAGGCTATTCATGTTTTCAAAGGACTGAGTAAAATATTCTGAAGGAAAGAATAATCTGTGAGCAAAATAAAGTGAACCCAGGATAAAGAGAATAAAGATGGTTAAGCGAAGAGCTGAAAGAATCTTTTTATTTTTAAGACCTAATTTTAATTTATCGTTCATATGTTACTTCTTTACTTCAAAAATATTCCCAGTCATTTGTAGATCTTTTATTTGCGGCATCTCTAAACTGGTTGAATTCTCAATAATTTGTGTATTTATGGAATAATTATTTACAAATTCTAGCCTGTCACCCCAAAAAGCCTCCTTGTAATATTCAACCTTATTTTCTGGAGACATTAGGTATATTTTATCATATTTTTTTAAATCAAGCTCCCTTATATCACCAGGATTAAAAAAGTATACAGAATTTTTTCCCAACAAAGAATTCATGGGCTGTGAGAGTATTTTATATTTGTCTCCAGAAGCTTCTTGATCAATTAATACCAGGTCATTTTCTCCAAATTTTTCACTTATCTTCTTTGTTTCTTCGAGCAAATTTTTTCCAGGAGAATGTGTTAAATATTGATGGAAGGCTGGAATATTTAGGCCAAAAGCAGTAATCAAAAATATGATGTAAAAATAAGCTAATTTACTTTTGGTGTTTGTTATGAGAGATGGTAAAACAATAACACTGTAGACTATTAAAGCGGGGATAATTGAGAAAGTAAATCTTCTTAGCATCCAAGGGTGATCGGGAGTTATTTGAGGACTAATTAGATAGATAAAAGAGGGAAGGACGACGAAGAAAGGGATTAATTTTAAATAATCTTTTTTTGCAAAGAAGTAGCCAATTGAAAACAAGCCCAGGATTAAAGGTGCAATAATTCCATAGATTGCAAAAACTTTTAAAAGTCCAATGGTTGAAAGTGCATAATCTGGATTGGAAACAAGAGGGTTTTCGTTGATATCTTTAAAGAAAGCTTTGGTAATAGCTTTATAGAAATATATATCAACCGCAAAGTTCCAAGCAATAAATATCGAGATAAGTATTAGTATAGGTAGCATTATCTTGTAAAAGTTTTTTCGGAAATATTGAGCAGTGTTTTTGTTGAGTAGGAGAACCAAGGTAGCTGCAATAAAAAAAGCTATTCCCTCTATTCTGGTAAATATAAGTAGTCCCAGACTCATGATAAGCAAAATAAATTGAAGCTTTTTTCCTTTTAGATTTTTTAGCTTTGATTTACTAAGTACAAACAATTGGAGGATTCCTGCCCAGAGAAGGGCTAGTGCCATATTTTCCGTAAGTGTAAATTTCAAAAACCAAGAAAAGACAAAAGAGGTTGTTACTAGAAATAATACAGAAAGAGCAGTATATAATTGTTTTCCAGAATATTTTTTGTTAGTAGCTGAAAGCTTATAGGAAAGTAAAAATATGGACATTAGGAAGATGTAAAAAAGAATAGCATTGGCAACTACAAATCCAAATGTGCCTAAGAATGAATAAAAGAAAGATAGAAATGAAGTATAAGCTATTGGAAATTGAGTATATAGGCTTCCATCGTACGTATAGTAAAATCCTGGAAAATTCAAGGCTTTTCCTGAGGAAGCAGCTTTACAATAAAATAGATCAATTTTCCCTCTAAAAGAAGTTGCATTGTCTAGGTTTAGGTTTTTATCTTCAACACACTCTGCCATTTTTTTTCTAGGAATAGAGTTTATTTCAAAGAAATCCTTGGAAACCTCAGTGGAGAATTTTAGTTGATTTTCCTGAGAAAGTCTTATAGCTGCCTGGCTAATAGATCCCTGATCTCGACCAGAAAAAATAGTCGGAGACGTGTAGCTTGAAAAAATAGTGATGATAGCAATTACAACTATATTTATGATTAAAAAAATCTTAGAAACTCCAGGTATGGTTTTTAGGAAAAATCTTACTCCCCAAGAGAGTGCAATAGCTATACACCCAACCAGTATCCACCAATAAAAAGCACTGACTAAGGTTAGTGCGAATGCAATCCATCCGATTATCAGCCAAAAAAGCGTAAATATATTAAAAAATTTGAAGTCATTTTCATTTAGCATACTTAAACTATAGCTCCAAAAAGCTTGCTTGGCAAGTTTGCTGATTTTTGAAAACCGGAGTAATATATAGAAGTAAGTTGATAAAATTTATCTTTCGAATGTCTATAAAGACTTATATATGGGGACTTTTTTTGAGCACATTATTGGCTTTAGGTGCTTGGGTTTTTGTTATTTTTTATATTGATCCAGAAGATTCAGGAATGGTCGGAAAAATTTTCTTTTACAGTAGCTTGTTTCTTTTTATGTCTGGTCTGTGGATTACTATTTTTATTTGGATTAGGAAGAGGTTTCTGGGAGAAGACGCTGCTATTAAGAATATAGGATTAAGTTTTCGCCAAGGTATATTAATTTCAATTTTTATCGTAGCAGTTGTAGCTTTACTCGGAATGAATTATCTGCTTTGGTGGAATGTTCTTTTGATTTTAGCAGGTATTTTTTTGCTTGAATTTTATTTTTTGAGTCGAGATAATTGATGTTTGACTTTTTTGTTTTCTGGGTGTAGAAAAGAGGCAGGCGAAAATAGAGAATTAGTTAATTTAAAAATATAATTTAAGTTGAGAGATATTTTCTCGGGAGGTGATTGAAGATAATTTTGTTGATGGTTTTGAAGGCGTGATATTTTTATTTTCATTATTACTTGAAAGGAGGTTTTGTTATGAGTGGAAAATTGACGATGTGTGTTTGCGGTGTAAATATGGAGCCTTTGTCTCGAGTAGGCTCCAACCGTCTAAAATTTTTTTGCCCCAAATGTGGCAAGCAGGAGATTAGGCATAAGAAGGAGGTGTCACCTATTTTGGTGGCTAAGTTCTTGAACATAAGATAAGTAAGTTCATTTGAGTATATAAAAAAGACCAATAGCAGATTAATTGCTCGTGGTCTTTTATTTTTGGGTCTCTGTGATAGAATAAAAGAATGTGATGCTTCTAATAAAATTTAAAAAATGCAACTAATATAATTTTTTAACCTTAACGTAGCAAATTAATATGAAGCAATATTTAGATTTATTGAAAGATGTTAGAGATAATGGGGTAGGTAAGGACGACAGGACAGGAACTGGCACTAGAAGTGTTTTTGGCAGACAGCTTAGATTTAATCTTCAAGAAGGATTTCCTCTTCTGACTACAAAAAAAGTTTTTCTAAAAGGGATTATTCATGAGCTCCTTTGGTTTCTTGAGGGTGGCACTAATACTAAATATTTAAAAGACAACGGTATCAATATCTGGGATAGTTGGGCAGATGAGAAAGGAGACTTGGGTCCAATTTATGGCGCACAGTGGCGAAACTGGAATGACGAGGGCATTGATCAGATTTCCATCGCAATAAATGAAATAAAAAATAATCCTAATAATAGAAGAATTATTGTATCCGCTTGGAACCCTAGCGTTTTGCCAGATACATCTAAGTCTTTTTCTGAAAATGTGTCTAACGGAAAAGCAGCTTTGCCACCTTGTCACTCATTGTTTCAGTTTTATGTTTCTGAGGGAAAATTGTCTTGTCAGCTATATCAACGCAGTGCTGATATTTTCCTGGGTGTTCCTTTTAATATTGCAAGTTATGCTCTTCTCACTATGATGATAGCGCAGGTTTGTGATCTGGAGCCGGGAGATTTCGTGCATACTTTTGGAGATGTTCATATTTATAATAATCATACGGATCAAGTAAATGAACAATTATCTAGAACACCAAAAGAACTTCCTAAAATGAAAATCAATCCAGAAGTTGATAATATTTTTGATTTTAAGTATGAAGATTTTGTTTTGGAAAAATATGATCCATATCCAGTTATCAAAGCCCCGATATCTGTGTAGGTAAAAAATAAAATGAAAAAGCCCATCTTAAGTATAATTTGCGCTATTGCCGAAAATAGAGCTATTGGAAAAGACAATAAGCTCTTGTGGCATATAAAAAAGGATTTTCAATTTTTCAAACAAAAAACATTGGGGCATGTTTTATTAATGGGACAAAAAACTTATGATTCGATAGGTAAGCCGCTACCGGACAGAACGACCGTGGTTATTTCCAATGATCTAAATTTTAATCCCGAAGGTGTGGTAGTTTGTCGATCTTTGGAAGAAGGAATCAAGAGAGCTAATGAGATGGAAAAAGAAGAAATCTTCATCTGTGGTGGGGGGAGCATATATGATCAAACAATAGATTTTGCTGATAAGCTCTATCTAACAATAGTCGAGGGAGACTTTGATGCAGATACTTTTTTTCCTGATTATTCAGAATTCAAAAATATCAACGAAATCGGAAATGATAGTGAAGGTAAGTATAACTTCAAATTTTTGGAATTAACTAAATGAGACAAGCAAAGGTTATTTGTTTAAAATTATGTTTTTGTGAGTAGCGATTTTTTATTAATTTTTAAGGTAATTAAAAGTATCTCACATTTAAAAAATAAAAATATTTATGAAGAATAAAAATATGAAATATAGAAAAAACCTGCCTTCCGGAAGGCAGGGAAAATTTATAGTTTTTGAAGGATTGGACGGGAGTGGACAGAGTACGCAGATTAGTCTTCTGGAAAAGTATTTAAAAGATAAAAAAATAAAAGTTCATACTACCTCGGAGCCATCAGGAAATCTGCTAGGTGGGCTCATTAGATCAATTCTAGCTAAGCAGTGGAAGCTGAGCAATACTGGGATTCAGCTGCTTTATGCAGCTGACAGAGCTCATCATTTGGAATCGGAGATTTATCCAGCTATAGAGAAGGGGAATCATGTTATATCTAGTCGTTATTTTTTTTCTACGTTTGCTTTTGGGTCTTTGGATAATGATTTGGAGTGGTTGGAGAAAATAAATAAAAAATTTCCTAACCCTGATTTGGTAATCTTTGTAAGAGTTTCCCCTAAAGAGTGTATGAAAAGAATAAATAGCTCTCGATTTCGTAAAGAGTTTTTTGAGGAAGAGAAAAAGTTAGAAAAAATTATCAAAGTTTATGATAAGATAAGTAAAAGTAAAAAATATAAAAATTTTTATACCGTAGATGGAGAAAGAAGCATTGAAGAAGTGTTTAAGGATGTAGTTAAAATAGTGGATAAGCATATAAAATAGTGCTATTGAGATAGCTAAAGAAAACAATAACTGGATTCAGATAAGCTGTATCAAAGATGACAATCTCATGAGCATTGAAGAAATAGGAGATATTGTTTGGGGTAAGTTTAGTAGTATGTTTTTTAAAAATAAATAAAATAACAACATTACAACTCAACTCATAACATTTTACCATATTACGTAATATGGTAAAATTGTATAAAGATACAATAGATATAGATTTCCCAACCTAAACACTCTTTTTATCAATAATTATTTTAAAAAATATTATGGCAAGAATAAAACCATATAGTATACCCATAAAAGAGAGACGAGAGATAATTGGAGATTTTTTTGCTTTAATTTCTAATCTCAAAACAAAACAAGAGATAATAGATTTATTTGTCGGACTTTTAACTCCAGGAGAATCATTGATGCTAGCCAGAAGATTAAAGGTGGCAAAGCTTATTTTGGATGATAAAAAATATGAAGAAATAAGGAAAGAAATGGGCGTAGGTTTTGAGACAATTTCCAAGGTTGAAAGATGGCTCTATGAAAGAGATGAAGCTTACAAAAATGTTATAATTAAAAGATGGAAAAAAGAAGGTAAAAATAATAAAAATATAAATAAAAATAGAAATTACACAGGACTGAATCGTTATCCTCAACATAGATTTTTGAAAGAACTACTTGGATTATAAGTAGGAAATAAGTTAATAATTAATAATAGTTTATAATTTTATCGAAAAAAAATAGTGTTGTTGTGTTTTTACCATATTACGTAATATGGTAAAGTATAAGTAAACTGAAATATAAATAGTATGGAATTTAAAGATTATCAAAAGAAATCAAGAAAAACCGCGATTTACCCAAATAAGGGAAACGACCTGACTTATCCCGGTCTTGGATTGGTAAATGAGGCAGGGGAGGTTGCGGGAAAGATAAAGAAAGTAATTCGTGATCAAGAAGGGGTTTTGAATGATGAAAATAAAAAAGAAATTGGAAAAGAGCTCGGCGATGTTCTTTGGTATATTGCACAGCTAGCAACAGAATTGGATTTGGATATGAATGAAATTGCTGAAGGAAATATTAATAAGCTTTATGGTAGGTTGGACAGAGGAAAGATTCAGGGTAGCGGAGATAATAGATAAAATTTGATTTTGCTCTATAAAAGTTATATTATTGAAGTTGTTAAAATAAATTTTTAAACTATGTCAAAATATACACCAGTTATAGGAATGGAGATTCATGTGGAACTCAGAACCGCGTCCAAAATGTTTTGTGGGTGTAAAAATGGAATGGGCGCAGAAAAAACTCCTAACAAAAATATTTGCGAAGTTTGCACAGCCCAGCCAGGAACCCTTCCTGTTCCAAACAAGAAAGCTATTGAAGCAGTTCAATTGGCTGGATTGGCATTAAATTGCAATTTACTGAAAAATTCCAAATTTGATAGAAAGAATTATTTTTATCCTGATATTCCCAAGGGTTATCAAATTTCTCAGTATGATGAACCGTTTTGTGAAAAAGGAAAACTAAAAATAAATGGAAAGAGTGTTGGAGTTACTAGGATTCACTTAGAAGAAGACACAGGTAAGTTGACTCATCCCAAGGGAGCTGACTATTCATTGGTTGATTTCAATAGAGCTGGAGTTCCTTTGATGGAGCTTGTAACAGAGCCTGATATTGAGACTGGAGCAGAGGCTAGAATGTTTTGCCAAAGATTACAGCAGATTTGTCGTTATATTGGAATATCTGACGCTGACATGGAAAAGGGAAATATGCGTTGTGAGGCCAATATCTCTCTTTATAAAGAAGGTGAAAAAAAATTAAGTGGAACAAAGGTGGAGGTTAAAAATATCAATTCTTTTAAGTTTGTTGAAAAAGCAATTGCTTATGAAATATTGCGTCAAACAGAAGCCTTGGAAAAAGGTGAGAAAATAGTTCAAGAAACTAGAGGTTGGGACGCTAACAAAAATGCAACAATCTCTCAGCGAACCAAAGAAACAGCAGCTGATTATAGATATTTTCCAGAACCAGATATTCCACCAATGGAGTTTGGTGATCATTATATTGAAAATTTAAAATCCAGACTCCCAGAGCTTCCAGATGAAAAAATAAATAGATTTATTAAGCAATACAATCTTGGTCAAGAAGAAGTAGATATTTTGACACAAGAAAAAGAACTAGCTGATTATTTTGAAAAAACAATAAGTGAGATTATGGAAAAAGTTGCCTCTGGGGAAGCAAAATCGCAGGAGAAAAAATTAGTAAAGCTGGTAGCAAACTATCTAAACACTGAACTGAGAAGGCATCTTTTTGAAAATCAAGAAAAAATAGAAGATATAAAAATAACCCCAGAAAATTATGCCGAACTTATTGCTATAGTGGCGGATGGAAAAATAAACTCTAGTGCAGCTCAAATTGTCTTAGAAGAGATGTATAAAACTGGTGGAGATCCGTCACAAATTATTGAAGAAAAAAACTTAGCTCAAATGGATGATGCAGGAGAGATGGATAAGATAGTTGAGAAAATTATTGCTGACAATCAGCCGTCAGTAGATGATTACAAAAGTGGAAAAGAAAATGCTCTCAAATATCTTATGGGTCAGGTTATGAAAGAGACTGGGGGCAAGGCCAATCCTCAATCAGCCATGGAAATGATAAAAGAAAAATTAAAATAAAATTACTTCAAATAAAAAAACATCCTGTGAAAATGGGATGTTTTTTATGGAAGAAATTTTGGCACATCAATCACCCCCTTCTACCTTTGGGAGAAGGTGCCGAAGGCGGATGAGGGTTTCAAATATCACTCAATCAAATCCTCATATGAACGTTCATATGAACGTTCATTTTCACACTGTCATTTCGATTTTATGGATAAATCCAGAGATCTCTCCGTGCATATTTTTTTATTCAAAAAATATTTAGTCGAGATGACAAAACGAGAATTGCTACAAGCTCGAGATGACACATCGAGAGTCTCGAGCTACTTCAACGCCTAGGTGTCATCCCGACCGAATTCCGACGAATGTCGGAAGAGTGGAGGGATCTCATTAAACACTTTCATTTCGATTTTATGGAGAAATCCAAAGACAATATATTTTCGTTTAATTACATAAGTACGTACATATTTACGTACTTCAAAAAAAAGACATCCCTAGAGGATATCTTTTTGTATTTATTTTAGAAACTTTTTTGTTTCTTTTTCGATATTATCATAATCGGCTAACCATTTTATTCTTTTATCTCTTTGAAACCAAGTCATTTGTCTTTTGGCATAATTTTTTTCAGCTAGATATATTTTTTCTTTTAGAATTTCTTTGGTATCAATTTTTCCTTGTAGGAAATCAGGAATCAGAGAGTAGCTAAGTCCAAAGCTCCGAAGACGCTTCCAGCTTACTCCTTCTTCGTGAAGATTTTCTACTTCTTTTACCATGCCTTTTTTGAATCTTTTTTCAACATTCATCTTTATTCTCTCATGAATATTTTCTTTTGTTCGCTTGATTCCAATTTGTAGAAACTCATATTTTTTATTTTCTTTGTTTTCCTTTTTGGGAACTCTTCCTAGTGCTACACAGATTTCAATGGCGCGGATGAGACGAACAGGGTTTTTGGCGTCAATATTTTTGGCTCTTTGAGGATCAGTTTTTTTGAGTTTTTTGAACAATTCGGATGTTGATTTTTTCTCTAATTTTTGCCTCAACTTCCAGTCCGGTTTTACTTCTGGAAAATATGCATCGTCAACAATAGCTTTGATCCAGAAACCAGTTCCTCCAGCGATAATAGGAGTTTTACCCCGACTCAATATACCCTCGATATGTTTAAGTGATTGTTTTTTGAATTTAGCTACATTGTAGTCTGTCTTTGGACTTACTATGTCAATCATATAATGAGGAATCATTTTTTGTTCAGTCTTAGTTATTTTTCCACTGCCTATATCCATGCCTTTATATATCTGTCTTGAGTCAGCAGATATTATTTCGCCATTGAATTTTTTAGCAAGTTTTATAGCAGCAGAAGATTTGCCACTAGCGGTAGGGCCAAGGATAACAACAACCTTCTTTTTTTTATAAAATTCCCCTTCCAGGTTCCATATATTAGCTGCAGTTATTTTTACTGGGATTATCTGGCCGATGAGAGATCCTTCGACAAGCTCAGGACAATAATCCTTAGTGATTATTGCTTTGACATTTTTGAAAGTTCTAGTCTTACCAAAGTAAAATCCATTCTTTTCTTTTTCTACAAGTACATCCTGGAAAGTCCCAATATATTTCTTATTATTAGCGTAAGCAGTTTTTTTGAGAATCTCGTTTAAACATTTCTCACGTCTAGCTTTTTCTTGTTTTTTAACATTATCTTTCATTTGCCAAGCGGCAGTTCCAGGTCTAGGAGAAAATTGTCCAAAGTAAACCATATCATACTGAGCCTTTCTCATGACTTTGGCAGAATTTTCTAGGCGAGACTTTGTTTCTTGAGGAAACCCCACAATAATATCTGTAGAGATTGAATATAGTTTCTGGGGTTTATTTTTCTCGAAATATTTTTTTACAAGACTTATGCGGTGCAAATATTCTTTTCTTGTATAGCGACGATTCATGCTTTTGAGTATAGTGTTGTCCCCAGACTGAATAGGGAGGTGGATCATTTCACAAACCTTGTCTAGAGAAGTTATTTTTTTTATCAGCTCTTCTGTCATGTCTTTCGGATGTGGAGTCATGAACCTTATCCAAAACGTGCCAGGCAAGTCATCAATTTTTTCTAAAATTTCTCCAAAGCCTATTTTTTTGTTATCAGGTGATTGATAAGAATTTACATTTTGCCCGAGTAAAAAAATTTCTTTGTATCCTTTTTTTATAAGTTCTCTTACTTCTTTTATTATTTCTTTGTGTGGCCTCGATTTTTCTCTTCCTCTTGCGTAAGGCACCACACAGTAAGCACAAAAGTTATTGCAACCAGTCATTATAGGAATCAGGGCGGAAAAGCTATTTTCTGTCTTGGGGTTAATAGAAAGATAATCAATTTTTTCTTGAGAAGGAAATTTATCCGATATTTCGATATTTTTCGTGAATTTTGTTTTAAACTTTTTGGGAAAATCTTTTATATTAGTAAAGAGGTTAACTCTTTTCCTGAGGCGATTTTGCACATCTTTTCTGTGAGCGACACATCCAGTGAGAATTATTTTGATTTTGGAATTAGTTTTCTTTAGATTGTGAATCTGTCCATAAGCCCTGTCTTCAGACATTTGACGCACGCCACAAGAATTAATAATCACAAAATCAGCTTTCTCAATTTTTTTTGTAACACACAAGCCCTGATCTTCCAAAAAAGTAGCCAAGCGTTCAGAGTCGCTAAAATTCATAGCACAGCCAAAAGTTTTGATAAAATATTGTTGCATATATTGACAAAAAGGTTATTTTATGAGATAATCTACCGAGGTTAAGTTCTTTGTAAGAGAGGGAGGTATCCAATTTAGGATACTTTAAAAAAGGACGTAAAGCAAGAGAGGAGAGAATTTTATGAGAACTTGGATGAGAGATTCATGTAATAGAAAGAAAAATATTTCCTTGTTTGTTAATAGCGATGGATACGTTTTAAAAATATCTGCAGCATATATTGACAGGAGGGAGGTCGTTAGCGTTTTAAAGCGTATTTTTGGGTGCAGGTTCTATATGAACCAATACAAGGAGATTTTTCCTGAAGATTATATTTTTTATCAAGAGAAATTTCTACTTGAAATAGGAAGTCACTTTAGTAAAGAGGATGCTTGCATGATTTCTAAGATTGAGGATTCTAAGAATGAGTCTCTTCTTGGTAAGTTGCAGGAAAAATATGACGACCCAGGAACACCCGAAAGCACTAGATGGGAAGTTGCAGCCCTGATGGAGCACATTATTATCAGTTATTGGGATGGAAGGTGTGAAGATTGCAAAAAACTTATTGGGTATAATATTCTCAAAAAAGATCTTGCTACTTTTTGCCCAAAATGTCTTGCCAAAAAAATGGCAAAAGACGATGTGCGATATTTTTGCAGTAGAAAACGTCGCTTATCTGAATCTGCAGCAGTATAGATTCAGATAATGTGAAAAAACCGGATTTGAAGATTCTTTTCAAATCCGGTTTTCTAATTTTTAAGTTTGTTTTCTTTGCGAACCACTGTTTTTGCGTTATTATTAAAGCAATGTAATAACTTATTAAATTACAAAAATGAAGATAGCATTGGTTCACGATTATCTTGTCCAGTATGGTGGAGCGGAAAGAGTCTTGGAATGTTTTTGCGAACTTTTTCCCTATGCTCATATTTACACTATTGTGTATGACAAAAGAGTTATGCATGGTGTTTTTGAGAATAAAAAAATTCATACATCTTTCCTTCAGAAACTACCTTTTGCCAGAAAGAGGCATAGAATATTTCCCCTTCTTATGCCAGCAGCTATTGAACAGTTTGATTTTTCTGATTATGATGTTGTGCTTTCAGATTCATCAAGTTACGCAAAGGGAGTAATCACCGGACCAAACACTCTTCATATTTGCTATATGCACACTCCGATGCGTTATGCTTGGGATGACTGCCAGAAATACACTGATGACTTTGGACTTCCTAAGTTTATAAAAAGAACAGTGCCATTTTTTATGAACTATATTAGAATTTGGGATGCAGTGAGTTCAGAAAGAGTTGATAAATTTATTGCCAATTCAAATTTTGTTTCCAAGAGAATAAAAAAATATTACAAAAAAAATTCAACTATTATAAATCCACCTGTAGCAGTCGATAACTTTTATGTAGAAAATGATAAGAAAAAAAGAGGGAATTATTTTTTGATGGTAGGTCGACTTATTGCTTATAAAAGGCATGACATTGCTATCAAAGCTTTCAATGAGCTTGGTCTTCCGCTTAAAATAATAGGCAGAGGTCCGGAACTCAAAAAGCTCAAGAAAATAGCTGGTCCCAATATAGAGTTCTTAAAAAGAGTGGAGGATAAAGATTTGCCAAAATATTATGCAAATTGTAAGGCCTTTATTTTTCCTCAAGAAGAGGATTTTGGGATTGTAGCTATTGAAGCTATGGCAGCCGGACGTCCTCTTATTGCTTACAGGGGTGGGGATATTGTGGAACACATGGAAGAAGGTAAAACAGGATTATTCTTTGACAATCAGAGACCAGAGGACATAATTGAGGTTTTAAGAAAATTTAGAGACAGTGACTATTCAGGGGATTACATAAGATCAAAGGCTGATAAATTTGGTAGAAAAATTTTTAAGGAAAAAATAAAAAAATATATAGAGAATGCTGTGAGTGAGAAAATAACTTAATTTAGGCACATGTTAAATTTAAATTTATATTTAGTTCCGTTTCTCCTTTCTTTTTTTATGAGTCTAGTCCTGGCAGTTTTTGCGATGAAATTTTTGGAAAAGAAAATAACTTGTTTAAATAAAAAAAGAACAGAAAAAAGACATCTTCACAACAAGAAAGGAAGGCAGGTTTCACGCTTGGGCGGAGTAGCTATTATAGTTGCTTTCGTAGTAACAATAATTTTGGATAAAAATCTTCTTATAACTAAGGATATCTGGGGGATAATCTTCGGAGGCTTTTTTATTTTACTAGTAGGATTTTTGGACGACCTAAAAGAGATTGGGTGGAAGGTGCAATTATTTTTTCAATTTATTGCAGTTAGTCTGGTATTTATTTTTGGCGCAAGAATACATTATATAACAAATCCTTTCGGAGAAGCAATTCAATTTGATAGTGATTTAAAAATAGCCTTTGGCGTGTTGCTGGCAATAATCTGGTCACTGGTTCTTATAAATGCTATGAATTGGCTAGATGGAATCGATGGGCTCAGTGGCGGAGTAGCTCTTGTAGGAGCTATGACGATTTTTTTACTATCACTCAAGCCCGAAGTAAATCAGCCACCTGTAGCGATAATAGCCATAGCTTTGGCTGGAAGTTTATTGGCATTCTTGATTTTGAATTTTTATCCAGCTAAAATAATGGCAGGAACTAGCGGGGCTTTTTTTATGGGATTTATATTGGCGAGCCTATCAGTATTTGCCGGAACCAAGATAGCGACTACTTTGTTAGTTTTAATAATTCCAATAATAGATTTCTTTTGGGTCATAGGTAGAAGAATAAAATTAAAGAAATCAATTTTCGAAGCTGATAGGGAGCACTTGCATCATAAACTTTTGGACATGGGTTGGTCGCAGCGAAAAATAAGTTTATTTTTTTATTCAATTACAGTATCGATAGCTTTAATAGCTCTCAATATTGGAGCTAGTGGAAAAGTTGCCTTAGTAGCTCTCTTGATATTGGTTGCATTTTTGTTCTTTGGATTAATAAACAATTATAATTTATATTTAAAAAAATGAAAAAATTAATATTATTTGGAATATTCTTTGTAGTCATTTTTTACTTTACTGACTTTTCAAGTATTTTAGAAAATAAAGATGAAAGTAAGCGGGATAACAAAATTTCTTTGGGTGACTGTAGCTTTGAGATAGAGATTGTGAGTGATGATGATTCCAGAAGGAGAGGTCTTTCCAATAGAAAAAGTCTTTGCGATGAATGCGGGATGCTTTTTGATTTTCCCAAGGAAGATAAAAGATCCTTTTGGATGAAAGACATGAGCTTTCCATTGGATATAATTTGGCTTAGAGACAATAAAGTAGTCGGAATCGAAAAGAATGTGCCTGAAAATTTTCCAGACAACTTGGAGTCACCGGAAGAGATAGATAGAGTTTTAGAAATTAATGCCAAAAAATCAGAAGTTTGTAATATTAAAAAAGGATCTGTGTTAAAATATGTCGACTAAAAAATTTCAACGAAAAAAAGAAGATTTTGTTTGTGAGAATTGCGACAAGAAAATAAAAGGAACTGGATACACCAATCATTGTCCAGAGTGTCTTTGGAGTAAACATGTGGATATAAATCCAGGAGACAGAATGGCGGAGTGCAGGGGAATGATGGAGCCAGTAGGCATCGATTCCAAAAAAGGTAATTATGTGATACTTCACAAATGTACAAAGTGTGGATATGAGAAAAGAAACAAAACGCTAGAGCAAGATAATTTTGATAAAATATTAAAGGTAGCTGGTGAATTGAGAGATTGATTTATGTCGGGATTTTGGCCTTTTGATACTTTGTTGTTTTATAGACCTATTAGTGTTGCGGTATTTTACTATATTTTATATAATTAAAATAATAAATATTTACATTGACTTAATGTTAAATAGGAACCAAATTTTTTTATTATTTTAAGGAACTGTTTTTGCGGTTCTTTTTTGTTTTCAAGAACTCTATCATTCAATGACAATCTTTGAAAAATGATAGAAAAATAAATTTAATCATAAATATTCCCCGTCAGCTTGCTGCGGGGACTCAAATACAAGCCAGTAACATGATATACTGTATTAATGGAAATAGATAAAGACAAACACATAAGAAAATCACATAACAAAAAT